>ENA-UESH01000044-UESH01000044.1-human-gut-metagenome-genome-assembly--contig:-NODE-44-length-109163-cov-10.287260_pt1 | contig 109163 bp, 95 predicted proteins | sample MGYA00243001_ERZ508002 | MGnify/ENA primary metagenome ERZ508002 (study PRJEB26167, sample SAMN06115447) | human gut metagenome | host: Homo sapiens | place: China:Anhui | collected 2015-08-07... | reverse complement strand
TGAGGCCCTATTCCTCATACCCTTTTTATTCAATTGTCCAAGATGTATTGTAGTACTACAAAAATTTTATACTTAGTATTAGTATATGTGTGGACTTTCCGGCGCTGATTTGATATAATGTGAGGTGTTATTTTGCCTGAAACAGAGAGAGAAAAACGCATGATCCGCGGGAAAGGGGCGCTTTCATTGAATTCAATCGCAGACGTATGGAAAAACGTGCTGGACCGGCTGCGGTCCCAGCTGTCGGAAACCACCATCAACACCTGGTTCGACGAGGTGGAGGTGGTGACCATGGAGGACTCCGCCTTTGTGCTCCATTGCAGCAACTCCTTCAAAAAATCCACCATCGAGGCCCGGTTCATGAGCCATATCAAGGCCGCGCTGAAGGACATCTTCTCCTCCGACCTGGAGGTAAAAATTCTGGACGATCAGCAGCTTTCCGCCTATCACGGGGTGGCTCCGGACCGGCCCGGCTCCCTGCTGGAGTCCGACGCCTTCACCTTCGGCACCTATGTGGTGGGTCCCCAGAACAAGATGGCCTATGCCGCCGCCCGGGCCGTGGCCGAGAAGCCTGCGGAGCACTATAACCCCCTGTTCATCTATGGCGACTCCGGCCTGGGCAAGACCCACCTGCTGTACGCCATCGCCCACCAGGTCCGCCAGCGGCAGCCGGAGGCCCGCATCGTGTACATCAAGGGCGACGATTTCACCAACGAGCTGATTGCCTCCATCCGGGAGGGAAAGAACGCCGAATTCCGGGAGAAATACCGCCAGTCCACCCTGCTGCTGGTGGACGATATCCAGTTCATCGCCGGCAAGAAGCAGACCCAGGAGGAATTCTTCCACACCTTCAACACCCTGTACGAATCCGGGCGGCAGATCGTGCTGACCTCGGACCGTCCTCCCCGGGAGATGACCCAGCTGGAGGACCGGCTTCAGACCCGGTTCGAGTGGGGCCTGATGGTGGATGTGGCGCCGCCGGACTTTGAGACAAGGCTCGCCATCATCAAAAACAAGGCCGCCCTGCTGGGGGTACAGCTGCCGGACGATATCAGCAGCTTCATCGCCGAAAACCTCACCGCCAACGTCCGCCAGATCGAGGGCGCCCTGAACAAGCTCCTGGCCTATCGGGACCTGCTGGGCAACCAGGTGGACGGCGAGGCCGTCAGCCGTGCCGTCAAGGACATGCTGAAGAAATACAACGAGTTCGTGCCGTCGCCAAGCCTGATCATCGAGTATATCTGCCGCTATTACGACGTGGACGAGGAGCAGGTCCGGGGCCAGGGCCGGAAGCGGGACCTGATGGAGGCCCGGCAGACCGCCATGTATCTGATCCGCCGGATGACCAACCTCTCCCTCAACGACATCGGCAGGGAGTTCGGCGACCGGGACCACACCACGGTGCTGCACTCCCTGGACCAGGTGGAGAAGAAAATGCGCTCCGACCCGGCCTACGCCGAAAAGGTCAAGGAAATCACCACCAACATCAACAACAAGAAGTAACCCTCTTTCCACATCCTCTGTGGATTCCACGGGGAAAACCTGTGGAGTACCGGTCCCCGGATTTTCCGGTGGAAAACTCCCTCCCTTTCTCCCCACCCGGGTGTGGAGAAAGAATCCGCTGATTTCAGGCCCTCCGGCACTTTTCCACATGAATTTTCCCTACGGCGACTGTTACTAAAATAAAGATATCTTTTTGTTCTCTTTTGGAGAACGGAGTCTCTTTTCATTCTGAAAGAAAGGAACGCGTCCTTATGCTTCGATTTTCCTGTGAAAAGGCGCTGCTGCAAAGCGCCGTCAACACCACCTCCCGGGCGGTAGCCGCCAAAAGCTCCATTCCGGCCCTGGAGGGGATCCTGCTGGAGGGGGGCGACACCCTGACCCTGTCCGGCTACAACATGCAGACCGGCATCCGCACCATCGTGGACGCCCAGGTCCAGTCCCCCGGCCGCATCGTCCTCAGCGCCCGGCTGTTCGGCGAGATGATCCGGAAAATGCCGGACGATGTGATCGTGTTTGCGGCGGACGAAAATCTGTCCGTCCATCTGACCTGCGGCGACGCCAGCTTTGAGATTCTGGGCCTGTCCGCCGACGACTATCCGGAGCTGCCGGAGGTGGACGACCAGTTTTCCGTGGACATCCGACAGGGTACCCTGAAGGCCATGATCAACCAGACCAGCTTCGCCGTGTCCACCAACGAGAGCCGCCCCGTCCATACCGGCTCCCTGTTTGAGGTAGGCGACCAGGACCTGACGGTGGTGTCCGTGGACGGCTTCCGTCTGGCCCTGCGCCGGGAGCCTCTGGACCGGGCCGAGGGCGGTGCCTTCAAATTTGTGGCCCCCGGCTCCGCTCTGAACGAGGTGGAGAAAATCTGCGAGGATTCAGACGAAAAAGTCACCATTATCCAGGGCAAGCGCCACCTGCTGTTTGAAGCCGGGGCCACCCAGCTGATCTGCCGCCGCCTGGAGGGGGACTTCCTGGACTATAAAAACGCCATCCCCCGGAATAATCCCATCCGCCTGACGGTGGACACCAAGACCATGCTGGGGAGCCTGGACCGGGTCAGCGTGGTCATCAGCGAAAAGCTCAAGAGCCCGGTGCGCTGCGTGTTTGAAAACGGCCGGGTGCTGCTGTCCGCCAAAACCGGCGCCGGCGAGGCCAAGGACATCTGCCCCCTGGACGGCGACGGAAACGGCCTGGAGATCGGCTTCAACAACCGCTATCTCATGGACGCCCTGCGCTATGCCCCGGCGGACGCCGTGACCCTGGAGCTGAACACCAGCATTTCTCCGGCGGTGATCGTGCCCGCAGACGGAGAGGAGAGCTTCCTTTATATGGTGCTGCCAGTGCGGCTGAAAGCGTGATAAATATGGAAATGATTACCATTACCACGGAGTATATCAAGCTCCAGGACCTTCTGAAGCTGGCGGCCATCACCGCCACCGGCGGCGAGGCCAAGCTGCTGATCCAGGACGGCGAGGTCCTGGTCAACGGCGAGGTGTGCACCATGCGGGGAAAGAAGCTCCGCCCCGGCGACGTGGTGGAGGCCCTGGGGCGGCGCTGCGGCGTGCAGTATGCAGATTGACCGCCTGCTGCTGGAGGGCTTCCGCAATTACGACAGCCAGCAGCTGACCTTCGACGGAAGCTGCAACGTCATATACGGCGAAAATGCCCAGGGAAAGACCAACCTGCTGGAGGCCATCGTATACCTGTCCTGCGGCCGCAGTCCCCGTACCCACGCGGACCGGGAGCTCATCGGCTTTGACCGGGACCGGGCTCGCCTTGTGGGGCATATTCAGGCCCGGGAGCGGGAGTTTGAAACGGAAATTCTCCTGAACCGGGGCCGAAGGCGGAGGATGACCGTCAACGGCGTGGCCGCCAGAAACGGCGGCGACCTGTCCCAGGTGCTGCACACGGTGTTTTTCTCTCCGGAGGACCTGTTTCTCATCCGGGAGGGGGCGGCGGCCCGGCGGCGGTTCATGGACCAGTCCCTGTGCCAGCTGCGGCCCCGGTATGCCGAGGCCCTGGCGGAATACGGGCGGCTGTATGACCACAAGACCCGCATCCTCCGGGACAGTGACGAGTATCCTCAGCTGCTGGACACCCTGCCGGACTTCAACCACCGGCTGTGCCAGGTGGGAGCGGTGCTCATCAGCTACCGGGCCCGGTATGTGCAGGCCCTGGCCGTCCACGCCCAGAGGGCCCACTGGGAGTGCTCCGGGGAACGGGAGGAGCTGGCTCTGTCGTATCAGACCGTGAAAACCGTGGAGGACCCATTGGGTCCGGCGGCGGACATTGCGGCGGCGCTGGCAGAGCACCAGGCCCGGCACTATCAGGCGGAGCTGGCCTCCCGGCTGTGTCTGTCCGGTCCCCATAAGGACGACATCGCCGTAACGGTCAACGGCCTGGAGGCCCGGCATTTCTGCTCCCAGGGCCAGGTGCGCACCGCAGCCCTGAGCCTGAAGCTGGCGGACCGGGAGATCCACAAAAACGCCATCGGCGAGTATCCGGTGATGCTGCTGGACGACGTGCTGTCGGAGCTGGACCCCCGGCGGCAGGAGTACGTGCTCAACCGCATCGCCGGGGGACAGGTGTTCATCACCTGCTGCGAAAACGACCGGCTGGACGCCCTGCTGTCCGGCCGGGTGTACCACATCCGGGAAGGGAGGGTGCTGTGATGGGCTTTCTGCATATCGGCCAGAACGTCATGGTCAACGACCGGCACATCATCGGCATATTCGACCTGGACATCACGTCCCAGTCCCCCCAGACCCGGCGGTTTCTGGACCAGGCGGAAAAGGACAGTGTGGTGCTTCCGGTGTGCGACGACATTCCCAAGTCGTTTCTGGTGTGCGATCATCCGTATCACCGGCAGATCGTATATATTTCCCAGCTGAACACCCAGACTCTGCTGAAAAGAGCGGAAAAGAAGTGAATTTTTTCCCTGTCATTGCCGGGAGATCGGCAGACACCGGGTTCCCGGGAATGACAGGACAAACCCAAGGAAAGGAAAGATCATCCAATGAGCGAACTGGAAAAAGTCACCGCTGTGGACACCATCTATGACGCCTCGGAAATCCAGGTGCTGGAGGGGCTGGAGGCGGTGCGCAAGCGGCCCGGCATGTATATCGGCTCCACGTCGGCCTCGGGCCTGCACCATCTGGTGTATGAGATCGTGGACAACGCCATTGACGAGGCACTGGCCGGATACTGCACCGAGATCACTGTTACCATCAACCCCGGCGACACCATCACCGTTACCGATAACGGCCGCGGCATCCCCGTGGACATCCAGAAGCAGACCGGCCGGCCGGCGCTGGAGGTGGTATACACCGTGCTCCACGCCGGCGGTAAGTTCGGCGGCGGAGGTTATAAGGTATCCGGCGGCCTCCACGGCGTGGGCGCGTCCGTGGTCAACGCCCTGTCCGAATGGCTGGAGGTGCAGGTTCAGAAGGACGGCAGAATTTACGAGATGAAGTTCTCCCGGGGAGCAATCACCCAGGAGATGAAGATTTTGGGCGACACCGATCAGACCGGCACCGCCGTTACCTTCAAGCCGGATCCGGAGATGTTCGACACCCTGGTGTATGACTATGAAACGCTGCACACCCGGATGCGGGAGCAAGCGTTCCTGAATGCGGGGCTGCGTATCACCATTACCGACGCCCGGCCCGGCCAGGAGCAGAGCGACTCCATGTGCTACGAGGGAGGCATCCGGGAATTTGTTACCTGGCTCAACCGCAACAAGACGGCACTGCATGAGGAGGTCGTCTATCTGGCCGGGGCCAAGGGCGACAGCACCGCCGAGGTGGCGCTGCAATACAACGACAGCTATAACGAGACCTTGGTGTCCTTCGCCAACGACATTCATACCCCTGAGGGCGGCATGCACGAGACGGGCTTCAAAACAGCCCTGACCCGGGTGCTGAACGCCTACGGCATGAAATACGGCATGATCAAGGAGGGCGACAAGGTCTCCGGCGAGGACGTCCGGGAGGGCATCACCGCCGTGATCTCCGTGAAGCTGACGGAGGCCCAGTTCGAGGGACAGACCAAGGCCAAGCTGGGCAACGCCTCCATCCGCACCCTGGTGGACAACGTGGTGTCCGACCAGCTGTCCGTGTATCTGGAGGAGCACCCGGTGGTGGCCCGAACCATTCTGGACAAGGCCCTGACCGCCAACCGCGCCCGGGAGGCCGCCCGGAAGGCCCGGGAGTCCATCCGCCGCAAGACCGCCCTGGGCGGTGCGGCCATGCCCGACAAGCTCCGGGACTGCAACGAGAATAACCCCGAGCTGACGGAAATCTATATCGTGGAGGGCGACTCCGCAGGCGGCTCCGCCACCCAGGGCCGGGACTCCCGGTTCCAGGCCATCCTGCCTCTGTGGGGCAAGATGCTGAACGTGGAAAAGGCCCGGGCGGACAAGGTGTACGGCAACGACAAGCTCCAGCCGGTGATCACGGCCCTGGGCGCCGGGATCGGCGACGAGCTGGACCTGAACCGGCTGCGGTATCACAAGATCATCATCATGGCCGATGCCGACGTGGACGGCGCCCATATCCGGACGCTGCTGCTGACCTTCTTCTTCCGGTTTATGCGTCCCCTGATCGAGGAGGGGTATGTATACTCCGCCGTGCCGCCGCTGTATAAGCTGACCCGGGGCAAGCAGCAGCGGGTGGCCTATACCGACGAGGAGCGGGACGCCATTTCCGCCGAAATGCGGGCGGGGAATCCCAATGTGAAGATCGACATCAGCCGCTTCAAGGGCCTGGGCGAGATGAATCCCCATGAGCTGTGGGAGACCACCATGGACCCGGGGAAGCGCACCCTGCGCCGCATCACCCTGGACGACGCCGTGGCCGCCGACGCCACGTTTACGGTGCTGATGGGCGAAAAGGTGGAGCCCCGGAAGGAGTTCATTGAGAAAAACGCCAAATACGCGGTGAATCTGGACTATTGATTCAAAAATGCTTGCATTTTTGAATTTCACCATCCCCACAAGGAGAATAAAATATGAGCAAAAAACCACAGTACGACCCTGAGGAGCTGCGGTACCCGGACCAGCACATTGTGGAGCGGTCCCTGGTGCCGGAGATGGAAAAATCCTATATCGAATACGCCATGTCCGTGATCGTGGGCCGGGCCCTGCCCGACGTCCGGGACGGCCTGAAGCCTGTGCACCGGCGCATTCTCTACGCCATGTACGAGGACAACCTGACCTCCGACCGCCCCTTCAAGAAGTCCGCCACCTGCGTGGGCGACGTGCTGGGCCGGTATCACCCCCACGGTGATGCGTCCGTGTATGACGCCCTGGTCCGCCTGGCCCAGGACTTCTCCATGCGCTATATGCTGGTGGACGGCCACGGCAACTTCGGTTCCGTGGATGGCGACCCCCCTGCGGCCTACCGTTACACCGAGGCAAGGCTGGCCAAAATCGCCAACGAAATGCTGCGGGACATCGAAAAGGACACCGTGGACTGGGATCCCAACTTCGACGAGAGCCGCAAGGAGCCCCGGGTGCTGCCCTGCCGGTTCCCCAATCTGCTGGTCAACGGTTCCTCCGGCATCGCCGTGGGTATGGCCACCAATATCCCGCCCCACAACCTGCGGGAGGTCATCGGTGCGTGCATCTGCGTGCTGGATAATCCCGATGCCACCCTGGCGGACCTGATGGAGCATGTCCAGGGTCCCGACTTCCCCACCAAGGGCATCATCATGGGCCGGGCCGGGATCCGGGCCGCCTATGCCACCGGCCGGGGCCGGGTGGTGGTCCGTGCCCGCCACGAGTTTGAGGAGTTCGGCAACAACCGCACCCGCATCATCATCACGGAGCTGCCGTATCAGGTGAACAAGCGGATGCTCATCAAGAACATGGCCGACCAGGTGGAGGATAAGCGTCTGGAGGGCATCAGCAACATTCAGGATGAGACGGACCGCAACGGTATGCGCATCGTCATCGAACTGAAGCGGGACGCCAACCCCCAGGTGGTGCTCAACCGCCTGTTTGCCCAGACCCAGCTGCAAAGCTCCTTTGCCATCAATATGCTGGCCCTGGTCCAGAACCAGTCCCAGCCGAAGATCCTGTCCCTGCGGCACATCATCGACGAGTATCTGGCCTTCCAGGAGGAGATCATCGTCCGCCGCACCAGATACGACCTGAAGAAGGCTCAGGAGCGGGCCCATCTGCTGGAGGGTCTGCTGATTGCCCAGGACAACATTGACGAGGTCATCCGCATCATCCGCACCAGCTATGACAATGCCAAGGAGAACCTGATGCAGCGCTTCGGGCTGGACGACGTCCAGGCCCAGGCCATTCTGGATATGCGCCTGAAGGCTTTGCAGGGGCTGGACCGGGAAAAGCTCCAGAACGAGTATCAGGAGCTGGAGGAGAAGATCGCCTATTACCTGCGGGTGCTGGGGGACGAGAACCTGGTGAAGTCCATCCTGAAGGAGGAGCTGCAGGCCATCTCCGACAAGTACGGCGACGACCGCAAGACGGAGATCCAGGATGTGGAGGACGAGATCGACATCGAGGACCTGATCGAGGAGGAGGAGTGCGTCTTTACCCTCACCGCCAACGGGTACATCAAGCGCACCCCCGTCAGCGAGTATGCGGCCCAGAGTAAGGGCGGCATGGGCAAGAAGGGCATCACCACCCGGGACGAGGACACCGTGGTGGACGTGTTCACCGCCTCCACCCACGACTATATCCTGTTCTTCACCGACACCGGCAAGGTGTATAAGAAGAAGGGCTATCTGATCCCCGAAAGCGGCAAGGCCGCCAAGGGCACCAACATCGTGAATATTTTGCAGGTGGAGACCGGCGAACGGGTCCAGGCCATGCTGCACTTCCGGGAGACCGGCGACGACCAGTTGTATTTGTTCATGACTACCCGGAACGGTACCGTGAAGCGGCTGGAGGTATCGGCCCTGAAGAACCTCCGCAACAACGGCATCCGGGCCCTGACCCTGGATGAGGGTGACGAGCTCATCAACGTGCAGGAGACCCACGGCAGCGACCGTATCCTTATCGCCACCCACGACGGCCAGGCCGTCTGCTTCGACGAGACCGACGTCCGGGCCATGGGCCGCACGGCCGTGGGCGTCCGGGGCATCCGCCTGCGGGAGGGCGACTATGTGGTGGGCGCCGCCTTGGCCCAGCCCGGCAAGACGGTGCTGTCTATTACGGAGCGTGGCTTCGGCAAGCGCACCCCGGTGGAGGAATACCGCATCACCGCCCGGGGCGGCCTGGGCATCCGCAACTATATGGTCACGGAGAAAACCGGCCCCATCGTGGGCATCAAGGTGGTGGACGGCGCCGAGGACCTGCTGCTGGTGACGGAGGCAGGCATTCTTATCCGCACGGCGGTGGAGAACATCCGGGTGGCCGGACGGGCCACCCAGGGCGTTATCGTTATGCGCTTCAAGGAGGAGGGCGACCGCGTCATCTCCATGGCCCTGACGGACCGGGAGCAGGACGCCGAAAAGGAGCCGAGCCATGAGTAAGAAAAAGGAGATGTACGCCCCCCTGACCCGGTGGCAGTATTTCACCAAGACGCTGTATCATGACCCCAGCAAGACCCAGGAATTTGAATATGACGGCGTGATCTACCTGAAAAGTGAAGAGCTGCGGGACATTGAGTATGCCAACGCCCGGGTCAACTGGGTGCTGCTGCTGGTGCTGTGCGCCATGTTCCTGACGGCCATCAAGTGGCAGAACATCGTGGTCATCGCCGTGGGCATGGTGGTCATCGTGGCGGGGGAGCTGTTCCGCATGAGCCGCCTGCCCAAGGACATCAAGGCCCACCTGACGGATTCCGGACGGAGGAAGCTGTGACGGAGATGAAGATCATCGCCCGGATCCAAACGGAGCTGCCGGAGAAGTTCGGCGTGCCCCGGCAGAGCGGCCTGGTGCCCCAGCTGCGGGGCCGGGTGATCTTTGAGCCGGAGTACCGGAACCCGGACGCCGTCCGGGGCCTGGAGGACTTCTCCCATATCTGGCTGATCTGGCAGTTTTCCCGGGCGGTGCGGGAGGGCTGGTCCCCAACGGTGCGGCCCCCCCGGCTGGGGGGCAACCGCCGCATGGGGGTGTTCGCCACCCGCTCCCCCTTCCGGCCCAACGCCCTGGGGCTGTCCTCCGTGCGGCTGGACCGGGTGGAGCTGGACCCGGCCCTGGGGCCGGTGCTCCATGTGTCCGGGGCGGACCTGATGGACGGGACGCCGATCTTTGACATCAAGCCCTATCTCCCCTATACCGACAGCCATCCCCAGGCCGCCGGCGGCTTCACCGACGGTCTGGCCCATGCGCCGCTGACGGTGGCGTGCGATCCCGCCCTGCTGGAGCATATCCCGGCGGACAGCCGGGAGGGACTTTTAGGGGTGCTGGCCGGGGATCCCCGGCCCCGGTATCAGGAGGACCCCCAGCGGATATACGGCCTGTCCTTCGCCGGGCGCAATGTGAAATTCACCGTGGACGGAGACCGTCTCACCGTGATCGCGGTGGAATAACAGGATGATTCTATGAAAACAGTTACGATCTATACCGACGGCGAGAGCCGCTGCGCGGCCTCGGAGAAGATGTCTGTCCTGCTCGCCCCTGTCGGGGCAACCGCAGGACATGACAGGCAGGCACCGTCGGGCTGGGCTGTTGGAGGCATGAGAAGCAGGTAAAAGAAATGAAAACAGTAACCATATATACCGACGGCGCGTGCTCCGGCAACCCCGGCCCCGGGGGCTGGGGGGCCATCCTGGAGTGGAACGGCGTGGAAAAGGAGCTGTCCGGCGGCGCGGCGGACACCACCAACAACCGCATGGAGCTTACCGGCGTCATCCGGGCTCTGTCCTGCCTGAAGGAGCCCTGCGTGGTGGAGCTGTACTCCGACTCCAAATATGTCATCGACGCCCTGTCCAAGGGCTGGGTGTACGGCTGGAAGAAAAAGGGCTGGATCAAAAGCGACAAGAAGCCCGCCCTGAACGTGGACCTGTGGCAGGAGCTGCTGCCCCTGGTCGCCCGGCATGAGGTGCACTATCACTGGGTCAAGGGTCACGCCTCCAACGAGAAAAACAACCGCTGCGACCAGCTGGCGGTGGCGGAGAGTAAGAAATTCTGAAAAAATCTGCGATGTTCACAAAAAGTTCACGTGGATTTCATGATTTCGCCATGTTTACAAGGTATTCTTTTACCTGTACAAAGGAACCATTCCTTATGTGATTTTCTCTCTCTCCTAACAAACACACAGAAAACTCCCTCTGCCGCTGGCGGAGGGAGTTTTCTGTTGGAAAAAAATTCCGGTGCCGAAGCACCGGAATTTTTTTGCGGTCAGATTTACCGGGTCAGGAAGAACATCAGGGCAAACAGGATGCTGATGATCCAGGTGCCCACGTTGATCTCCTTGATCTTGCCGGTGAAGATCTTCACGAAAACGTAGGAGATCAGGCCGAAGGCAATACCGTAGGAAATGTTGTAGGTCAGGGGCATGAAAGCCACGGTGACAAAGCCGGTGACGGCGGCGGCGGGATCGTCCCAGTTGATGTTGCGGACGTTGGACATCATCAGAACGCCCACATAGATCAGGGCCGCGGCGCAGGCATAGGTGGGGATCAGCTGAGCCACCGGGGACAGGAACATGGCGATGAAGAACATCACGGCCGTGGCCATGGAGGCCAGACCCGTGCGGCCGCCCTCGGCCACACCGGCGGAGGACTCCACGAAGGTGGTGACGGTGGAGGTGCCGCAGACGGAGCCCACGCAGGTAGCGCAGGCATCGGCCAGCATGGCACGGTCCATGTTGGGGACGTTGCCGTCCTTATCCAGCATATTGCCGGCGGAGCAGGCGCCGTACAGGGTGCCCAGGGTGTCGAACATATCCACCATGCAGAAGGCCAGCATCGTGGTCAGCAGCATCACCACAAAAGCGCCGGTGCCGTTGGCGTTGATGAAGGCGGAGAAGTCAAAGCCGGACTTGAACACCGCGGCGAAGGCCTGGGTGCCGAAATCACGGAAAGCGCCGAAGAAGTCGGAGGTCAGGTTGGGAGCCACGGCGGAGGCATAGAAGCCGGGAACGGTGATCAGGCCGATGGCATAGTACAGCACGGCAGCGCCCAGAATGCCCCACAGCACAGCGCCGCGGACCTTCTTCTTGCTCATGGCACCGATGGCGAACACGGCGATCAGGGTGATGAGCATGGGGAAGATGGTGGCCCAGGTCTGCTCGCCGGTGAACACGTTGAAGGAGTGCAGATTCACGCAGGTGGAGGCGTCGTTGACCACGATGCCGGCGTTCTGCAGGCCGATGAAGGCGATGAACAGGCCGATGCCGGCGGAGATGGCCACCTTGACCTCGTGGGGAATGGAGTCGAAGATGATCTTGCGCAGACCGGTAACGGTCAGCAGCACGAAGATGATGCCGTCAAACAGCACCAGCACCAGGGCGTTGGCATAGCTCAGGCCCAGGCCCACACACACGGTGTAGACGAAATAGGCGTTGAGGCCCATGCCGGAGGCCTGCGCCAGAGGCAGGTTAGACAGCAGGCCGATGAGCAGGGTGCCCACCACGGCGGAAATGGCGGTGGCCACATAGATGGCCCCGTAGCTGACGCCCAGCACGTCTGTGCCGTCGCCAAAGGGGTTCGAGAACATACCGGCGTTGACCATCAGAATGTAGGCCATAGCCATGAAGGTGGTGATACCGGCCATGATCTCCGTCCGGACGGTGGAGCCCTTTTCGGTTACATGGAAGAAACGATCCATAAACTCTCTCCTTTTCTGAATTGTTTTCCACTGCGCCTTCTGGGCGCAGCAACTTAATTCTACCATTATGTACCTTTTCCCGCAACCCCTGTTTCGACAAAAGCTCCCCGCTTCTGCAAAATTTGTAACAGTTGCCGGGAAATGAGTCGGTTTTTTTGTGGAAACAGCGAGATAAAGCATTGCCTTGAACGCACCGCAAAATTCTGCTGTTCGATGAATCGAATTTTCTTGCTTTTTGGGGAATTTCTGTTATACTGAGCTTGTAACGAGTGTATATTGTTACAGAGAGAATAAGAGAAAAAGGAGAACAAATTATGCTTTTGGAAATTATCGGAGCGATTTTGTCCATGGTGGGTTCCTGGATGATCTTCAAGAAGATGGGCCGCCAGGGCTGGGAGGGCATCGTGCCCATCTACAGCACCTATGTTCTGTGCAAGGTGCTGTACGGCAACGGCTGGAAGTTCCTGCTGCTGCTGATCCCCTTCTACAACATCTATTTCGCCATCAAGATGATGGTGGACCTGGCCAAGGCCTTCAACCAGGGCGTGGGCTTTGCCATCGGTCTGCTGCTGCTGCCCTTCGTGTTCAACCTGATCCTGGCCTTTGGCGGGGCTCAGTATATGGACGGCAGCTTTACTAACACCCAGCCCGATATGGTGGAGGACGTGGTCAACAAGGCCAGGGATGCCGTGTCCGGCGACCAGAACGACCGGTAAATATCAAAAAGCTCCGGCCCGGCCGGAGCTTTTTGACGCTTGATCGCATAAAAAGGGGAGAGGCTTGCAGCCTCTCCCCTTTTTATGCGATTCCTTACTTCCCGAAGTACCGGTTCAGCAGACCCTCAAAGGCCTTGCCGTGTCTCGCCTCGTCCCGGGCCATCTCGTGGACGGTGTCGTGGATGGCGTCCAGGTTGTACTTCTTGGCCAGCTTGGCCAGCTCGAACTTACCGGCGGTGGCGCCGTTCTCGGCGTCCACGCGCATCTGCAGGTTCTTCTTGGTGGAATCGGTGACCACCTCGCCCAGCAGCTCGGCGAACTTGGCAGCGTGCTCGGCCTCCTCCAGGCCGGCCTTCTCCCAGTACATGCCGATCTCGGGATAGCCCTCGCGGTGGGCCACACGGGCCATAGCCAGGTACATACCCACCTCGCTGCACTCGCCCTCGAAGTTGGCGCGCAGACCGGCAATGATCTCCTCGCGGACCTCGGCGGGGACGTCCTCGCCGAACACCTTGCCTACGCCCACCACGTGCTCGGCAGCCCAGGTCTTTTCCTCGGCCTGCAGGGTGAACTTATCGCCGCTGACATGGCACACCGGGCACTCGGCCGGGGGATTCTCGCCTTCATGAACGTAACCGCAAACAGGACAGACCCACTTTTTCATAGTAAATTTCCTCCGTTTTATTCAGCATTTATTGGTTTTGGGAACCGCTGGCTCCCTCATTGACTGAATGCAGTATAACACGGATGGAGTCGTTCTATAAGTTGCAATTGCAACAAACGGTAAAATTTTCCCGAAAGATTTTTACTCCTGGGGAGGATCGCTCTCCAGCAGCGTCTTGGCGCTGGCCGCCAGGCCCGCCAGACCCTGGATCTCGCTGGGGATGATGATCTTGGTGGCCTTTCCGTCGGCCATTTTCTGCAGGGCCTCCAGGCTCTTGAGCTTGATGACCTGGTCGTTGGGGGCGTTTTCGTTGAGCATCCGCATGGCGTCGGCCAGGGCCTGCTGCACCTTCATGATGGAGGTGGCCTCGGCCTCGGCGGCCATGATCCGGGCCTGCTTGGCGGCGTCGGCCTTCAGAATGGCGGACTGCTTCTCGCCCTCGGCCACCAGGATCTTGCTGGCCTTTTCGCCCTCGGCCTGCAGGATGGACTCCCGGCGTTCCCGCTCGGCCTTCATCTGCTTCTCCATGGCGTTCTGAATCTCCCGGGGCGGCAGGATGTTCTTCAGCTCCACCCGGTTGACCTTGATGCCCCAGGGGTCCGTGGCCTCGTCCAGAATGGCCCGCATCTTGGCGTTGATGGTGTCGCGGGAGGTCAGGCTCTGGTCCAGCTCCAGCTCGCCGATGATGTTGCGCAGGGTGGTGGCGGTGAGGTTCTCAATGGCGTTCATGGGATACTCCACGCCGTAGGTATACAGCTTGGGGTCGGTGATCTGGAAATAGATCACGGTGTCGATCTGCATGGTGACGTTGTCCTTGGTGATCACCGGCTGGGGGTCGAAGTCCGCCACCTGCTCCTTCAGGCTGACCTTCTTCACCACCCGCTCGATGAACGGGACCTTCAGATGCAGGCCCACGCCCCACACGGAGTGGAAAGCGCCCAGTCGCTCCACCACATAGGCCTTGGACTGCTGCACCACATAGATGTTGCGGACGATAACGATCAGCACCAGCACCACCAGAATGGCGATGGCCACTGCGCCGGGGATAGAGATGTTGCTTGGCATGTGATTTTCCTCCTGTTTTTAATATAAGTAGTGTTTACGGACTTACACGGGTTCCACGAACAGGCGCACGCCCTCCATGCGGACGATCTTCACCTGCGCGTTGCGGGGGATGGGCTGGCCGCTTTCGCTTCGGGCGGTCCAGGTCATGCCGCCCACATACACCGCCCCGGTGGGCACGGCGTTGTCGATGCTCTCCGTGACCCGGGCGGTCTGGCCCAGCACGCGGTCGGCGTTGGTGGCGGTAACGTCCTTGTGCAGCAGCTTCTTCACCAGGGGCCGGGTGGCCGCCAGGCACACGATGGACACCACGAAGAACAGGGCCAGCTGCAGCCAGATGGGACCGCCGCAGATGGCGGCAATCAGCCCCGCCACGGAGCCCACTACGAACCAGATGGACGTCAGCCCCACGGTGATGGCCTCCACCACGCCGAAGATCACCATGGCGGCGATCCAGATCAGCGTCATCATATCGGTGCTTCCTCCTTTCAGACACAGCCCCAGCACCAGGGCCAGAGCCAGGGTTACGGCCACTGCGCCGATGCCCAGCCACTTCTCCCGGGGGGCCAGATTGGCGAAAAACGCGGACAGCGCCGTTTTCAGGGTTTTCTCCGGCAGCGGGGCCTTGGGCGCGTCCTGCACCGGGGCCTCCCGGGGCACCTCCTGGGAAAACAGCTCATCCAGGGACACCTGATACCGGTTGCAGATATAGAGGATCTTCTCGATCTCCGGATATCCCCGGCAGGACTCCCATTTGCTCACCGCCTGCCGGGACACCTTCAGCTCCGCTGCGAACTGCTCCTGGGTCAGTCCCGCCCGGCGGCGTACCTCCTGTAACCGTTCTCCAAAGGCCATGGCCCCGTCCCTCCGTTTCTCTTTGGCCTTATCCTATCGGAAACGGGCCGCATTGTCTACCAACCTCCGTTTGCACCCGGGAAAAAACTGGAATTTTCTGCGCAACCTCAGGTTGTCATGGTTTTAGTATACTATATTTTCGCCCGCCGCGCCACAACATTTTGAAAAAATACACGTTTTTTACAGAGCTGCCTGTTTTCCTTGACAAATACCGTCTTCCCTTGTATACTGTAGCCATCTGAACAGAAAGGTGGTGCCCAGCATGAAGAACAATACCGTCATTATCGTGTCGGGGACCATCGTGCACCTGTAACGCGCCTGCCGGGGGAAGGAGCAGGCCCATTGCGGCTGTGGGAGCGTCCTCATGGGAGGGCGCTTTTTTTGCGCCCGGAATTTGGAAAAGAGAGAAGAATAAGAGAGGAAGTGTTTTTGCCTTCATGGAAACCACCCGAAAATTATCCCGGCGGGAGAAGCTGTCTCTCATCGGGAAATATCTGCGCCCCTGCTGGGGGCACTTTGCGGCGGCGCTGCTGTGCGCGTGCCTGGCCATGGTGTTCAACGCCCTGACGCCCCAGATCATCCGCATCACCGTGGACTCCATCCTGGGGCCCGAAACGCCCCAGCTGCCCGGGTTCCTGATGTCCTGGCTGAACTGGGCGGCTCTGGAGGCCCAGCCCCTGCGGGCCCTGTGGTGGGCCGCTGCCGCCGTCCTTCTGACGGCCCTGCTGCGGGGCGTGTGCAGCTACGGCCAGCGGCTCCAGCTGGCCCGGGGCTCTGAGAGCTACGTCAAGGGCATCCGGGACGATCTGTACCGCCACATTCAGTATCTGCCCTTTGCCTGGCACAAGAATAACCCCACCGGCGATATCATCCAGCGCTGCACCTCCGACGTGGACGTGATCCGCCAGTTCGTGTGCAACCAGCTGGTGGAGGTGGTGCGCACGGTGTTTCTCATCGCGCTGTACCTGTGCATCATGTTCTCCATGAACCTGCGGCTCTCGCTGATCTCGGCGCTGTTCATCCCCATCGTGGGCCTGTCCTCCGGTGTGTTCTACAAGAAGATCTCCGGCCGGTTCCAGGCCGCCGACGAGGCGGAGGGCGACCTGACCACCTGCGCCCAGGAGAACCTCACCGCCGTCCGGGTGGTCCGGGCCTTCGGCCGGGAGAGGTATGAGGAGGAGAAGTTCAACGGGAAAAACCAGCGCTTCTCCCAGCTGTGGATCCGGCTGGGAAAGCTCCTGTCCGTATACTGGGCCTCCGGCACCCTGCTGACCTGCCTGCAGGTGATGGTCATCGTGGTGGCCGGTGCCTGCGAATGCGTGGCCGGGCGGATGACCCTGGGCTCCTTTGTGGCCTTCGTCACCTATAACGAGGCCCTGTCCTGGCCCGTCCGTTCCCTGGGCCGGGTGCTGTCCGATATGAGCAAGGCCGGGGTGTCCATGGACCGGGTGGGCTATATCCTCAACGCCCGGGAGGAGCGGGACCTGCCCGACGCCGTGGACGCCGTAAACGGCGACATCGTCTTTGACCACGTCAGCTTTGCCTACGACGGCCAGCCGGTGCTGGAGGACGTGTCCTTCACCATTCACCAAGGGGAGAGCTTCGCCATCCTGGGGGGTACCGGCTCCGGCAAGAGCACCCTGGTGCACCTGCTGGACCGGCTGTATGACCTGCCGGAGGGCGGCGGCTCCATCACCATCGGCGGGGTGGACATCCGCCGCATGAAGCGGGAATCCCTGCGCCGCCAGATCGGCCTGGTGCTCCAGGAGCCCTTCCTGTTCTCCCAGACCGTGGGGGAAAACATCTGCGCCGTGCGGCCGGACGCCGGGGACGAGGCCATGCGCCGGGCCGCCGCCGTGGCCTGCGTGGACGAGGCCATCTCCGCCTTCCCCCAGGGGTACGACACCGTGGTGGGCGAGCGGGGCGTCACCCTGTCCGGCGGCCAGAAGCAGCGGGTAGCCATTGCCCGGATGCTGATGCAGCAGGCGCCTATTATGGTGTTTGACGACTCCCTGTCCGCCGTGGACGCCGAAACCGACGCCAAAATCCGCGCCGCCCTGCGGGACACCCTGCACAGCGCCACGGTGCTGCTGATCTCCCACCGGGTCACCACCCTGATGCAGGCCGACCGCATTCTGGTGCTGGACGGCGGCCGGGTGTCCGCCCTGGGCGCCCACCGGGAGCTGATTGACCGCCCCGGCATTTACCGGGATATTTACGACATCCAGATGCGCAGCGATGACCGCGCGCTGGTGGAGGAAGGAGGGAACGCCTGATGGCTGCCTTCGACGAGAAAGACTATACAAAATCCTTCGACTGGAGCATCTGGAAAAGGCTGACGCCCTTTGTGCGGCCCTTCCGCCGGGACTTTGTGGGGATGCTGGTGTTCAACGGCCTGTGCGCCCTGGTGGACGTGGCCATTCCCCTGTTCCAGCGCTACGCCATCCGCAACTTCATCCAGGCGGATTCCCTCCGGGGCATCGTGCCCTTCTCCCTGGCGTATCTGCTGGTAATTCTTTTACAGGCCCTGTCCGTGGTGGCCTTCGCCCGGAACTCCATGACCATTGAGATGAACATGGGCCGGGATATGCGCCGCTCCCTGTTTCACCATCTCCAGACCCTGTCCTTCTCCTTCTATAACGTGACCCCCGTGGGCTATCTGCTGACCCGGGTCATGAGCGATACAAACCGCATCGCCAGCATGATCGCCTGGAACATGACGGATATCCTCTGGGCCCTGTTCTATGTGCTGGGCACCTTTGCGGCCATGCTGGCCCTGAACTGGCGGCTGGCCCTGGTGGTCATCGTCATCGTGCCTGTCATGGCGGTGCTCACCGGATATTTCCAGAACCGCATCCTCCGCTGGAACCGGAAGGTCCGGAAGCTGAACTCCCGCATCACCGGCTCCTTCAACGAGGGCATCACCGGCGCCAAAACCACCAAGACCCTAGGCACCGAGGAGCAGACCGTGGCCGCCTTCCGGGACCTGACCCGCCAGATGCACGATGCCGGCATCGGCGCGGCCCGGCTCAACGCCATCTATATCCCGCTGGTGCTGTTTGCCAGCACCATGGCCGTGGCCATTGTGCTGCTGCGGGGCGGGTATATGGTGTCCGACCACCTGCTGGAGCTGGCCACCCTCTCCACCTTCACCACCTACGCCGTGGGCATTTTCGAGCCCATCCAGATGACCGCCGCCAACATCGCCGAGTTCATCTCCCTCCAGGCCTCCATCGAGCGGGTCATGGACCTGATGGACAAGGCTCCCCAGATTCAGGATGCCCCGGAGGTCATCGAAAAGTACGGCGATGCCTTCCACCCCAAGCGGGAGAATTGGGAGCCCATCCGGGGCGAGATCGAGTTCCGGGACGTGACCTTCCGCTATCCCGACGGCGGCGGCAACGTGCTGGAGCACTTCTCCCTGCACATTCCCCAGGGGTCTACCGTGGCCATCGTGGGCGAAACCGGCGCGGGTAAGAGCACCCTGGTGAACCTGGCCTGCCGCTTCTTCGAGCCCACGGAGGGCCAGATCCTCATCGACAGCGTGGACTATCGCCAACGCAGCCAGCTGTGGCTCCACAGCAGCATCGGCTATGTGCTCCAGGACCCCCACCTGTTCTCCGGCACCGTCCGGGAGAACATCCGCTACGGGAAGCTGGACGCCACCGATGCGCAGGTGGAGGCCGCCGCCCGGGCCGTGTCCGCCGACACCGTGGTGGCCAAGCTGGAAAAGGGCTGGGACAGCGACGTGGGCGAGGGCGGCGGACGGCTCTCCACCGGCGAAAAGCAGCTGATCTCCTTTGCCCGGGCCGTGCTGGCGGACCCCCGCATCTTCGTCCTGGACGAGGCCACCTCCTCCATCGACACCCAGACCGAGCAGCTGATCCAGCAGGCCATCGACCACCTGCTGCGGGACCGGACCTCCTTCCTCATCGCCCACCGGCTCTCCACCATCCGCAAGGCGGATATGATCCTGGTGGTCCGGGACGGCCGCATCGTGGAGCAGGGCACCCATCAGGAGCTGCTGCGCCGCCGCGGCTATTACCACGACCTGTACAGCAAGCAGTTCGCCGAGGAATCTGCGGCCCGCATCCTGCAATAATTACCAGAATATGGAAGCCCCGGCAGCGCCGCTGCCGGGGCTTTTTTCTGCTCCGGGCCGGGCACCTTTTCCGCATTGTCCCCCTGTGACGGACAGACTTTCCTTGGCTCCTATCGACCGTTTCCCGCCTGACAGGCGGATACTCCGTGAAATTTCTGACAAGCAGATTCACCCGTTTGCCAGGATTTTCACATATTTGTCCGCCTATGAAATACAGCCGTTTTCTATACCTGACATTGTTAAAACCTTGACCGCTATTTTTTCATTTTGCTTCCAGTTATTTCCAAAAAAGGTTGCCAAGCCGCCGTCTTTTCGATACAATATCCTGCGAGATAGAGAAGAAGGAACCTGCAGCATGTGATGTGGGACCAAAAATCAAGGAGGTCTTTCATGAAAGTATTAGTCATCAATGCCGGCAGCTCATCCCTGAAGTATCAGCTGCTGGACCCGGAAACCGGCCATCTGCTGGCCAGAGGCCTGTGCGAGCGCATCGGCATTGACGGAAAATTCACCTATAAGCCCCAGGTGGAGGGCAAGGCCGTGATTTCTGCGGCGGACGTGCCCATGCCCACCCACTCTGAGGCCATCCAGGCGGTGCTGTCCGCCCTGGTGGACCCGGACAACGGCGTCATCTCCTCCATGAAGGAGATCGACGCGGTGGGTCACCGGGTGGTCCACGGCGGCGAGAGCTTTGCCAGCTCCGTCCTCATCACCGACCAGGTGATGCAGGCGGTGGAGGACTGCACCCCCCTGGCGCCTCTGCATAATCCGGCCAACATCATCGGCATCGAGGCCTGCCGGGCGGTGCTGGGCCACGACGTGCCCCAGGTGGCGGTGTTCGACACCGCCTTCCACCAGACCATGCCCGAGCACGCCTATCTGTACTCCATCCCCTATGAGTATTACGAGAAGGACAAGATCCGCCGCTACGGCTTCCACGGCACCTCCCACCGCTATGTGTCCCTGCGGGCGGCGGAGATCCTGGGCCGTGACCCGGCGGAGCTGAAGGTGGTGTCCTGCCACCTGGGCAACGGCTCCTCCCTGGCCGCCATCGACGGCGGCCGCTGCGTGGATACCTCCATGGGCCTGACGCCGCTGGCGGGCCTGCCTATGGGCACCCGGGCCGGTGATATGGACGTGGGCGTGGTGGAGTTCATCGCCAACAAGTACGACATGACCATTTCCGAGGCCGTGAACCTGCTGAACAAGGAATCCGGCATGCTGGGCCTGTCCGGCGTGTCCTCCGACTTCCGGGATCTGGAGCAGGCGGCGGAGAAGGACCATCACCGGGCCACCGTGGCCCTGGAGATCTTCGAGTACCGGGTACGCAAGATGATCGCCGAGTATGCCGCCGCCATGGGCGGCGTGGACGTGGTGGTATTCACCGCCGGCGTGGGCGAAAACGCACCCGAGACCCGGGCCCACATCCTCCACGGTCTGGAGTTCATGGGCATCACCTGCGACCCGGAGAAGAACCGCTGCCGGGGCAAGGAGCAGATCATCTCCCGGGACGGCGCTCCCGTCACCGTGATGGTGGTCCCCACCAACGAGGAGCTGATGATCGCCCAGGACACCATGGAGCTGGTCCTGGACCAGGAATAAGCCCTATTTAATTGACCATTTCGCAAAAAAACCGGGACGCTGCGGCGTCCCGGTTTTTTAACCTGTCAACAAGTCCAGCCCTGCGCAGCGGGCCGCAGAAGTCTTTACCAGCTCTGGGCCGCCAGGATGACCTTTTGATAGCTGCGGCGGAAATAGACGATCTCCGCGGCGCCGGTGATGGCCCAGGAGAAGATATACAGCAGGTACAGAGAGGTGATGGTGCCCAGCCAGGCGAACACGGTGTATACCCAGATGACCCGGAACACGCAGGACCCCAGAATGACGATCACCGTGGGGCCCACGCTTTTGCCGATGCCCCGGGAGGCGGCGATGCTGGCGTCCATCAGCGGGGACACCACATAGGAAAAGCTCATGATCCGCAGCCGCTGCATGCCCGCGTCGATGACCTCCGTCTCGTTGGCAAACAGGCCCAGGAAGCTCCGGCCGAAAAACAGCAGCAGCAGACCGCACAGGGCCCCCACCCCGGCGGCGTAGCACATACTCACCAGATAGCTTTTGACGATGCGCTCGGTTTTGCCGGCGCCCCAGTTCCGGCTGACGAAGCTGGCGCAGCCGGTATAGAAGGCGGACATCATGTTAAACAGCAGGGTATCGGCGTTGGCGGCGGCGGAGCTGCCGGACACTGTCACGGCGTCGAAGGAGTTCAGGCCCACCTGGACAAACAGGTTGGCCACGGCGAAAATGGCGTTCTGAAGCCCCGTGGGGATGCCGATGGCCAGGACCCGCCGGGCCTCCTGGGGATGGACCCGGAGGCGGCGCAGCTCCAGGCGGCAGGCGTCCTTCCGCCGCAGCAGGTGCAGCACGATCAGCAGGGCCGACAGGCACTGGGCGATGACGCTGGCGATGGCCACGCCCTCGGCGGCCATGTGGCAGCGGATCACAAAGAACAGGTTCAGAACCACGTTCAGCACACCGGCAACGGACAGATACAGCAGAGGCCGCCGGGTGTCGCCCACGGCGCTCATGATGCCGTTGCCGCAGTTGTACACGGCCATGGCCGGCATACTCAGGGCGTATATCTTCAGGTAGAGGACGGCCCCATCCATCAGCTCGTCCTTGGTGTGCAGCAGGGTCAGCATGGGCCCGGCCAGCAGCACGCAGATCAGGCACAGCACCACGCCGATGGCGGCGCACAGCACAAAGGACGTGTGGACGGTTTTTTCCACCCGCTGCCTATCCCCCATGCCCAGGCCCCGGGCCACCGCCACGTTGACGCCGCTGCCCATACCGATCAGCAGTCCCGTGAACAGCGACACCAGCAGCGTGGTGGAGCCCACGGCTCCCAGCGCCCGGTAGTCCGCGAACTTGCCGGCAATGGCCACGTCGCTGAGGTTGAACAGCACCTCCAGCACCTGGGTCAGCATCAGGGGCAGGCTGAACAGCAGCATATTTTTCCACAGGGAGCCTTCCGTCATGTTGACGGACAGGGCGCTCTTTTTTTGCGTCGCTTCCATGAAACACACCTCTTATCCAAAATATACTGGCACGCAATTGCACAGTATAACACCACAATTTGCACAAAACAACCCCCTCAGACGCCATATTTTCCCCAGAGGAAATGGCACGTCATTGTGCACAATGTTGTGTTCCGGAGGCAGCCCCATCCACCGGCGGAAAAAACCGGGAAAACGGCGGCAGATGGATAAAATTTTCACATTCCGGGAGAAAAGTCGCGAAAAGCCCTTGCAATCCACGGGGAAATGTGGTACAGTCCACTTCGACAATTGAATAGGGGCGGCGGGGCCTGTCCGCACTGCCGCCTGACACCATTATTTCTGGCTTGCCGCCAAGGTCGCGGCAAGGAAAAAGGAGAAAGCTATGAAGAAGAAACTATTGGCTCTTTTCCTGGCGCTGGTAATGGTCGGCGCCGTACTCCCGGGATGCGGAGACGGCAGCAAGGACCCCGGCGGACAAGGAAATAACGGCAAAACGGGCGAACCGGTCAAGGGTGGCGAGATCACCGTTGGCATCGCCCAGGACCTGGACGACAGTCTTGACCCCCACCAGACGGTGGCCGCAGGAACCAGAGAGGTCTTGTTCAACATCTTCGAGGGATTGGTGAAGCCCAATTCCGACGGCGAAATGATCCCCGCTGTGGCGGAGAAATATGAGCTGTCTGAGGATGGAACCACCTATACCTTCACGCTTCGTGAGGGAGTGAAGTTCCACAACGGCCAGACAGTGACCGCAGAGGATGTTGTATATTCCATCAATCGCTGCGCCGCTGTGCCGGAGGGTCAGGAGAAGCCTCTGGTAGCGGCGTTTTCTGCTGTCAAGAGTGTCGAGGCCCTGGACGAAAAGACCGTTGCCGTTACCATCGCACAGCGGGACCTGGAGTTCATCAGCTATATGACGGCCGCCATCATTCCCGCGGACTATGAAAATCAGGACACGGCTCCGGTGGGCACCGGCCCCTTCAAGTTCGTGTCCCGGACCCCTCAGCAGGACTTCGTCATGGAGCGGTTCGAGGATTACTGGGGCGCCCCGGCGTGGCTGGACAAGGTCACCTATAAGATCTGCGAAAATGCCGACGCTCTGGTGATGAATCTGAACGGCGGGTCCATCGACCTGTGCGCCCACCTGACCTCCGCCCAGGCCTCCCAGCTGAACCAGAACTTCCAGGTGCTGGAGGGCACCATGAACCTGGTGCAGGCCATCTATCTGAACAACCAGGCCAAGCCCTTTGACAACCAGCTGGTGCGCCAGGCCCTGTGCTATGCCATCGACCGGCAGGGCATCATGGACATGGTGGCCGACGGCCACGGCACCGCCGTGGGCAGCAGCATCTATCCCGCGTTTACCAAGTATTTCCTGCCGGAGCTGGTGGATAAGTATCCCCACGATGTGGCCAAGGCCAAGGAGCTGCTGGCCCAGGCCGGGTATCCCGACGGCTTCGACATGACCATCTCCGTTCCCAACAACTATCAGCCCCATATGGACACCGCCGAGGTGGTGGCCGAGCAGCTGCGGGAGGCGGGGATCAACGTGACCATCCAGCCGGTGGAATGGAGCACCTGGCTGGACACCATCTATAACGGCCGCCAGTTCCAGGCCACGGTGGTGGGCGTGGACGCCGCCAATATGACCGCCCGGGCCATGCTGGAGCGTTTTACCTCCGACTACGGCAAGAACTTCATCAACTATAATAACCCCGCCTATGACGCCCTGTTCCAGCAGGCTATCAACGCCCAGGACGAGGCCACTCAGACGGACCTGTACAAGCAGATGGAGACCATGCTGGCGGACACCGCCGCCAACGTGTATATCCAGGACCTGTGCGACCTGGTGGCCATGCGGCAGGATCTGGGGGGACTGAAGTTCTATCCCATCTATGTGCTGGATCTGTCCACGGTCTATCTGACCCAGCGGTAACGTTATACTGAATTGAAAGAGGCGATGACCATGAAATACGCGGCCAAGAAAATCGGACTGATGCTGCTGACCATGGTCATCGTCTCTTTTCTGGCGTTTCTGGCGTTCCAGGTGATCCCCGGGGACCCGGCGGTGAAGCTGCTGGGCACCGAGGCCACCCCGGAGCGCATCGCCGCCCTGCGGGCGGAAATGGGACTGGACCGGCCGTTTCTGGAGCGGTATGTCCAGTGGGTGCTGGGGGCCCTGAAGGGGGACTTCGGTACGTCCTACAGCTATAAAATGCCGGTGTCGTCCATGCTGGCGGGGAAGCTGCCGGTGACGGGGCTTCTGACGGGGATGTCCTTTGTGCTGATCCTGGCCTTTTCCATCCCCCTGGGCATTTTCACCGCCCGCCACGCCGGGGGACGGATGGACAAGGCCCTGACCAGCGTGAACCAGGTGCTCATGGCCATCCCGGCCTTTGTGACGGGCATTCTGCTGACGTATGTGTTTGGTCTGGTGCTGCGGTGGTTCGTGCCGGGAAACTACGTTTCTCCCGGCGACAACTTCGGCGGCAGCCTGTGGTACTTCCTGTTCCCCGCCGTGTCCATCGCCCTGCCCAGGGTGGCCATGACCGTGAAGATGCTGCGCTCATCCATTCTGTCGGAGATGGAAAAGGACTATGTCCGCACCTCCCACAGCCGGGGCAACAGCGACCGTTCCACCCTGTACCGCCATGTGCTGCGCAACGCCATGGGGCCGGTGGTGTCGTTTCTGGCCATGACCGTGGCGGACATTGTGGCCGGCTCCGTGGTCATCGAGCAGGTATTCTCCCTGCCGGGGCTGGGCCGGATGCTGCTGACCTCCATCGCCAACCGGGACTATCCCGTGGTGCAGGCGGTGGTGGTGATCGTGGCCTTCTGGGTGGTGCTGGTGAATCTGCTGGCGGACCTGATCAACCAGCGGATGGACCCCCGGCTGCGGCTGACGTGACAAATCGGGAAAAGAAAGGTGGGAGCGGGCCTTGCTGCTGAACGAAAAAAAGAATCACTATCTGCGGACGGGGCTGATCCTCACCGGATTGATGACGGCTCTGGCCCTGGTGGGCTGCGTGTGGACCCCCTATTCCCCCACGGCCATGTCCGGCAGCGAGAAATTCCTGGCCCCGTGCCTGCGGCACCTGTTCGGCACGGACAACTTCGGCCGGGACATTTTCAGCCGGGTGCTGGCCGGGGCGGGCACCACCTTCTTCATCAGCGCCGCCACCGTGTGCATCGGCGCGGCGGCGGGCACCCTGGTGGGGGCCTTCACCGGCTATTTCGGCGGCTGGCTGGACGAGGCGCTGATGCGCGTCAACGACGCGGTGACGGCGTTTCCCAGCATCCTGCTGGCGCTGGTGTTCATCTCGCTGCTGGGGTTCGGCAAGTACAACGTGATTTTAGCCCTGGGCGTTGCCTTTGTGCCCAGCTATGCCCGGGTGATCCGCAGCGAATTTGCCCGGCACCGGGAGATGAACTATGTCAAAAGCGCCCGGCTCATGGGAGCGGGGCATCTGCGCATTATGTTTCTGCATATTCTGCCCAACACCCGGCAGGTGCTCCTGCCGACGCTGGTGATCGGGTTTAACAACGCCGTGCTGGCGGAGGCCAGCATGAGCTATCTGGGCATCGGCGTGAAGCCCCCGGACGTGTCCCTGGGGTATATGCTGTCGGAGTCCCAGAGCTATATGGCCAGGGCCCCCTGGTATATGCTGACGGTGGGCGGCGTGATCGTGCTGCTGATTTTAGGCGTCAGCCTGCTGGGCGAGGGGCTACAGCAAAAGGAATGGGGGAGGTGACGGTATGCTGGAGATCCGGGATCTGCACGTGCAGTTCCACGGGTCGGACCACGAGGCGGTGCGGGGCATCGACCTGACGGTGGGCGACGGCGAGATCGTGGGCCTGGTGGGTGAATCCGGCAGCGGAAAAACCGTCACCGCCATGATGATCTCCGGCCTGCTGCGGCCGGAGCAGGCGTCCTTCCGGGGGAAGATCCTGCTGGACGGGCGGGACCTGCTGACCAGCAGCGGCGACACCCTGCGCAGCATCCAGGGAAAGGACATCTGCGTGGTGTTCCAGGAGCCTATGAGCGCCATGGACCCCACCATGCGCATCGGGCCCCAGGTGGAGGAGTGCCTGCGGGTGCACACGGACCTGCCGCCGGGAAAGCGGCGGGAGCTGGCCCTGCAGGCCCTGCGGGACGTGGACCTGCCGGATGCGGAGGACGTATACCGCCGGTATCCCCACGAGCTGTCCGGCGGCATGCTCCAGCGGGCCATGATCGCGGCGGCCATCCTGCCCCGGCCGAAGCTGCTGCTGGCGGACGAGCCCACCACGGCCCTGGACGTGACCATCCAGGCCCAGATCCTGGAGCTTCTGCGGCGGCTGAACCGGGAGCTGGGCATGTCCATTCTGTTTATTTCCCACAACCTGGCGGTGGTGCGGAAGCTGTGCACCCGGGTGGCGGTGATGGAGAAGGGGCACATCGTGGAGTCCGGCCCGGTGGATCAGATATTCTTCCACCCCCAGGCCCCCTATACCCAGCGGCTGATCGCCGCCATTCCCACAAGGAGGAAGCTATGAGCCAGGACCTTGTTCTGCAGGTCCGTGACCTGAACGTATGGTACCGGCCCTCCGGGACCATCGGGCGCAGAAAGCGCCGGCAGGTGCTCCATGATGTGAGCTTTGACCTGCACCGGGGGGAGATTCTGGGCCTGGTGGGGGAGTCCGGCAGCGGCAAGACCACCCTGGCCCGGACCATTCTGGGCTTTGTGCCGGACTATACCGGCACGGTGACCCACTTCACCAAGCGGCCCCAGATGGTGTTCCAGGACCCGGCCAGCAGCCTTAACCCCAGCCGTACCGTGGGCTGGATCCTGGCCGAGCCTCTGCGCATTTACGGGAAGTACGGCAAGGAGGAGATCGCCCGCCGGGTGGAGCGGACCATGGAACTGGTGGGCCTGGACCCGGAGTGCCGGGACCGGCTGCCCCATCAGCTGTCCGGCGGACAGCGGCAGCGGGTGTGCATCGGCGCGGCCCTGATCGTGCACCCCCAGCTGATCGTGGCCGATGAGGCCGTGTCGGCCCTGGACGTGACCATCCAGGCGCAGATTTTGCAGCTGATCGCCCGGCTGCGCCGGGAACTGGGCATTTCGTATCTGTTCATCTCCCACGACCTCAACGTGGTTTACGAGATCTGCGACCGGTGCCTGGTGATGCACCAGGGGCGCATCGTGGAGCAGGGGCCGGTGGAGGAGCTATTTGACCATCCGAAGGAGGAATATACCCGCCAGCTGCTGGCAGCGGCGGAGTGAGCGCATATGACCGAAGAACGGAGACAGAAATTACTGCAATCATCCCAGGGCCCCGGGGCGGAGCCCTTCAGCCAGTATAATCATATGAAGGTCACCGCCGTGGACGACGGCACCGCCACCGTGGAGCTGGAGCTGCACCCGGATAGCCTGAACTGCTGGGGCACCCCCCACGGCGGCGCGCTGTTCACCATGGCCGACGTGGCGGCGGGGATGGCCCTGCTGACCCTGCGGCAGGAGGTGACCTTCACGGTGTCCTCCAGCATCGAATACCTGTCCGCCGCCCCGGGAACCGGGAAGCTTACCGCCGTGGGCACCGTGGAGAAGATGGGCGGCCACATGGGCTTCAGCCGCACGGACATCCGGGACGAGGGCGGCAAGCTCATCGCCGCATTGCGGACGGTGATGTATCTGACGGGCCGCCCGCTGGAGCTGTGAGGGCCTTTTTCCGGCGGCACCGGGGGCTGCACATCTGGCTTTTGTCGGTGTGCGGGGTGCTGGCCCTGTATTTTGCCCTGCGGCCGGTGCCGGGGCTGATGACCCGGTTCAGCCGGGGGATCATCATGCCCCTGGAGCGGGCGGTGGCGGCGGTGTGCTATCGGGCGGACTTCTCCGTGGCGGAGCTGCTGTACGCCACGGCGGCGGGAGTTATCCTGCTGTGGCTGGGAGCCGCCGTCCGGCGGCTGATCACGGAAAAGGGCCGCCGGGGGCGGATCGTGTACCGGTTCGTGCTGACGGCGGTGTGCACCGTGCTGACGGTGTATGCCGGGTTCAGCCTGCTGTGGGGCGTCAACTACTACGCCGAGTCCTTTCAGGAGCAGTCCGGCGTATATGCCCGGGAGTCCACCCCGGAGGAGCTGGCCCGGGTGACGGAGTATTTCGCCCGGCAGCTGGCCGGCTGCGCGGACCAGGTGCAGCGGGACGAAAACGGCCTCTTTGCCGAAAGCCGGGCGGACATCTTCGCCCACAGCGTGGAGGTGTTCGACGGGATATACGACGAGTTTCCGTGCCTGGTGATGGAGGACCATGTGCCCAAGGGGGTGCGGTTTTCCACGGCCCTCAGCGCCATGGACTTCACGGGATTTTACTTCCCCTTTACCGGGGAGGCCAACCTGAACATCGACAGCCCCGCCTGCTATCTGCCCAGCACCATTGCCCATGAGATGGCCCATCAGCGGGGCATCGCCTCGGAGCAGGAGTGCAATTTCATCGCCATTGCCGCCTCCACCACGGCGCAGAGCCCGGCGTATCGCTACTCCGGGTGGCTGATGGGGTTCACCTACCTCTCCAACGCCCTGTACCGGGCGGATCAGGAGGCCTGGAAGCAGGTGCGGGTGCTGCTGCCGGACACGGTGGTGGCGGACCTGCGGGACAACTCCGCCTATTGGGCGGAATTTGAGGGTCCGGTAAACGACGCGGCCCAGAAGGTGTACGACTCCTTCCTGAAAAGCAGCGGCGAGTCCCGGGGGACCCAGAGCTACGGCACCGTGGTGGATATGCTGATGGCGTATTATGGATAAGTCAAAAAAGGCGCTGCCCTTTTAGTGACGGGGACCGTTCCGGTGGGACGGTCCCCGTTTTTTTGACGAAAATGCCAAATTTCAGGTGACAACCCGCCGCCTATCCCGTATAATAGACCCCACAGGCCCTCCGGGGCCGGGATAGGGAAAACGGAAGGAGAAACCACATGACAGACATTCAGATCGCCCAGCAGGCCGCGCCCCTGCCCATCGGCGATATTGCCGCCGCCTGCGGCATCGACCCCCAGTATCTGGAGCAGTACGGCCGGTATAAGGCCAAGATCGACTACCGCCTGCTGCGGGACCGGGCGGACCGGCCCGACGGCAAGCTGATCCTGGTCACCGCCATCACCCCCACCCCTGCCGGGGAGGGGAAAACCACCACCACCGTGGGCCTCACCGACGGCCTGCGGAAAATCGGCAAAAACGCCGTGGCCGCCCTGCGGGAGCCGTCCCTGGGGCCGGTGTTCGGCGTGAAGGGCGGAGCCGCCGGAGGCGGCTATGCCCAGGTGATCCCCATGGAGGACATCAACCTCCACTTCACCGGGGATTTCCACGCCATCGGGGCGGCCAACAACCTGCTGGCCGCTCTGCTGGACAACCACATCCAGCAGGGCAACGCCCTGGGCATCGACTGCAAGCAGATCGTGTGGAAGCGCTGCGTGGACATGAACGACCGCCAGCTCCGCCACGTCATCGACGGCCTGGGAGGCAAAATGCAGGGCGTCCCCCGGGAGGACGGGTTCGACATCACCGTGGCCAGCGAGGTCATGGCCGTGCTGTGCCTGGCCAGCGATATCCCGGATCTGAAGGCCCGGCTGGGCCGGATGATCGTGGCCTATACCTTTGACGGGCGGCCGGTGACGGCTCACGATCTCAAGGCGGAGGGGGCCATGACGGCCCTGCTGAAGGACGCGCTGAAGCCCAACCTGGTGCAGACGCTGGAGCACTCCCCTGCCCTGATCCACGGCGGGCCCTTTGCCAACATCGCCCACGGGTGCAACAGCGTCACCGCCACCCGCATGGCCCTGAAGCTGGGGGACTATGCCGTTACCGAGGCAGGCTTTGCCGCCGACCTGGGGGCGGAGAAGTTTTTCGATATCAAGTGCCGCCTGTCCGGTCTGCGGCCCTCCGCCGTGGTGATCGTGGCCACGGTGCGGGCGCTGAAATACCACGGCGGCGTGCCCAAGGCGGAGCTGAACCGGGAGGATCTGTCCGCCCTGGAAAAGGGTCTGCCCAACCTGCTGCACCATGTGGGCACCATCCGCAACACCTTCCACCTGCCCTGCGTGGTGGCCGTCAACGCCTTCCCCACGGACACGGCGGAGGAGCTTCGGCTGGTGCAGGAGCGGTGCCGGGAGCTGGGAGTCAACGCCGTGCTGTCGGAGGTCTGGGCCAAGGGCGGCCAGGGAGGCCGGGACCTAGCCCGGGAGGTGGTGCGCCTGTGCGATCAGCCCCGGCTGGAGGAGTTCACCTTCGCCTATCCCGACAACACCTCCCTGATCTATAAGCTCAACTCCATTGTGGGCCGGGTGTACGGCGGCAGTCAGGCGGTGCTGACCCCCGCCGCCCAGAAGCAGCTGAAGCGGCTGACGGAGCTGGGCTTCGGCGACCTGCCGGTGTGCATGGCCAAGACCCAGTATTCCCTGTCCGACGACCCGGCCCTGCCGGGGGCCCCCAGGGACTTCACCGTCACCGTCCGCAGTCTGAAGGTCAGCGCCGGAGCGGGGTTCATCGTGGCCTATACCGGGGACATCATGACCATGCCGGGCCTGCCCCGGGTCCCGGCGGCGGAGAACATCGACGTGGACGAAAACGGCGTCATCACCGGCCTGTTCTGAGAGGATACATGTAGAAGAAAGCGCACCCCCGGCGGATTCCGCCGGGGGTGCGTGTTGTTTTCAGGTATTTTCAGGCGTTTTCCGCGATATAGCGGGCCACATACACGCCGCTGGCGCTGGCGTGGGACAGGGAGTGGGTCACGCCGCTGCCGTCGCCGATGACGAACAGGCCCGGGTGGCAGGTCTGGAGGTTCTTGTCCAGCTGGACCTCCATGTTATAGAACTTCACCTCCACGCCATAGAGCAGGGTGTCGTCGTTGGCGGTGCCGGGGGCGATCTTGTCCAGGGCGTAGATCATCTCGATGATGCCGTCCAGGATGCGCTTGGGCATCACCAGGCTCAGGTCGCCGGGGGTGGCGGACAGGGTGGGGGTCACGAAGCTCTCCTCAATGCGCTTGGGGGTGGACCGCTGGCCCCGGATCAGGTCGCCGAACCGCTGGATGATGACGCCGCCGCCCAGCATGTTGGACAGCCGGGCGATGCTCTCGCCGTAGCCGTTGGAATCCTTGAAGGGCTCGGAGAAGTGCTTGGCCACCAGCAGGGCGAAGTTGGTGTTCTCGGTGTGCATGGCCGGGTCCTCATAGCTGTGGCCGTTGACGGTGACGATGCCGTTGGTGTTTTCGTTGACCACCGCCCCCTTGGGATTCATGCAGAAGGTGCGTACCCGGTCCTGGAACTTCTCGGTGCGGTAGACGATCTTGCTTTCATACAGCTCGTCGGTCAGGTGGGCAAACACCTCATAGGGCAGCTCCACCCGGACGCCGATGTCCACCCGGTTGGACCTGGTGGCAATGTCCAGCTCCCGGCACACCTGCTCCATCCACTTGCTGCCGCTGCGGCCCACGGAGATGACGCAGTAGCGCCCGTCGTAGCTGCCCTTGTCCGTCACCACCCGGTAGCCGCCGTCGGTGCGCTCCACGGACTGCACCGGCGTGTCGAAGTAGATGTCCATCTTGTCCTTCAGCCGGTTATACAGGTGCTCCAGCACCACCAGGTTCTTGTCCGTGCCCAGATGGCGCACGGAGGCGTCCAGCAGGTGCAGGTCATTCTCCAGGCACAGCTTCTTGATGGGCGTTGCGCCGGTGGAGTACAGGTGGGTCCCCTCGCCGCCGTTTGCCACGTTGATTTCGTCCACATATTCCATCAGCTCCAGGGCCTGCTTTTTGCCGATGTATTCGTGCAGGGTGCCGCCGAACTGGTTGGTGATGTTGTATTTGCCGTCGGAAAAGGCCCCGGCCCCGCCGAAGCCGTTCATAATGGCGCAGGTGGGGCACTTGACGCAGGACTTCACCTTCACGCCGTCAATGGGACAGTGCCGCCGGGTCAGGGCGTGGCCCGCCTCAAACAGGGCGATCTTCAGGTCCGGCCGCTTCTCCAGCAGCTCATAGGCGGAGTAGATCCCGCCGGGGCCTCCGCCCACGATCAGCACATCATACTGCATAGTCATTTCCTCCTGATTCACATAATCATACGCATATAATATACCACCAGCCGCCCGGTGAAACAAACAACTTTTCCTTATGTCTGCCATTTCCTTGTATCTTACCCCCCGTTATGGTACAATAACCCCAAAACGTATAAGGAGGGTCCGCCTATGAGCCGCGCCGATGAAATATTTCAGCAGAACTGCCGGGACATCCTGGAAAACGGGGTGTGGGACACAGACCAGAACGTCCGCCCCCACTGGGAGGACGGTACTCCGGCCCACACGGTGAAGAAATTTGGCATCGTCAACCGCTATGACCTGCGGCAGGAGTTTCCTATTCTCACCATCCGCCGCACCTATTTCAAAACCTGCATTGACGAGCTTCTGTGGATCTGGCAGAAGAAGTCCAACAACATCCATGACCTGCGGGGCCATATCTGGGACAGCTGGGCCGACGAAAACGGCTCCATCGGCAAAGCCTACGGCTATCAGCTGGGGGTGAAGCACCAGTACCCGGAGGGGGCGTTTGACCAGGTGGACCGGGTGCTGTATGACCTGCGGCACAACCCCGCCTCCCGGCGGATCATGACCAATCTGTATAACTTCCAGGACCTGCACGAGATGGCCCTGTACCCCTGCGCCTATTCCGTGACCTTCAACGTGTCGGGCCGGACCCTGAACGCCATTCTGAACCAGCGCAGCCAGGATATGCTGACGGCCAACAACTGGAACGTGGCTCAGTACGCCGTGCTGGTGCATATGATGGCCCGGGCCTCCGGCCTGGAGGCCGGGGAGCTGGTCCACGTCATCGCCGACGCACACATCTATGACCGGCACGTCCCCCTGGTGCGGCAGCTGCTGGAGCGGCAGGGCCGCCCGGCCCCGGCCTTCGTCATGGACCCGGAGGTGACGGATTTCTATCGCTTCACCAGGGACAGCTTCCGGCTGGAGGGGTACGACCCCCTGCCCTTTGACGAAAAGATCCCCGTGGCCATATGACGGCCCGCGTTTTTCTTGACCGGAAATCCCCGGTGGGGTATAATAGTCTTAACGCAAATTCGGAGGCGATGGGATGAAAAAAATCGTTCACAAACCGGCTGCGCCGCTGTATGCGGCGGCGGCCGCATGGGTGCTGTATGCCCTGCTGTTCCCCCTGTACCGGCCGGGGCACTTTGTCATAGCCCTGGCGGCCTCCGCCGTGGTATACGGCATCGCCCGCCTGTTCTGCAAGGATGTTGTGGAGGAGGTGCCGGAGGAGCCGAAAACCACCGGCAATCCGGAGCTGGACAAGATGGTATCCGAGGGCCAGGGAGCTCTGGAGGAAATGCGCCGCCTGAACGACAGCATCCAGGATGCGGCCATCAGCGCCCAGATTGAGCGGCTTTCCCAGGTGTCCGACAAGATTTTTCAGCAGGTGCAGAAGGATCCCTCCCAGCTGCCCCAGATCCGCAAGTTCATGAGCTACTACCTGCCCACCACCCTGAAGCTGCTGCGGGCCTATGACGACATGAGCCGCCAGGGGGTCCAGGGCGAGAACATCACCGGCACCATGGAGCGGGTCCGGGGCATGATGAGCACCATCGTCACCGCCTTCGAGCGGCAGCTGGACAGCCTGTTCGGCGACCAGGCCCTGGATATCTCCACGGATATCACGGTGCTGGATAACATGATGGCCCGGGAGGGCCTCAGCGACGACCCCATCCACCGCACCCAGGCAAAGCCTGACGACGGCCCCCAGGACGACGGGATCCAATTGGAGCTTTAAGACACCATTACTCATAAAGGAAGGACGATTACCATGACCGATAACATGACCCCTCAGCTGACCCTGGACCCCACCGCCGCTGCCGCCGAGGCAGTGCCCACTCTGACCCTGACTCCGGAAGCCCCGGAGGCCCCCCAGGTGGAGGAAGAAAAGAAAATCGAGCCCGTGGAGATGGACGACAAGCTGCTGACTGACGCGGAAAAGAAGGCGGTGGAGGATTTCTCCCACAAGATCGACATCCGGGACACCAACATGATTTTGCAGTATGGCGCGGCGGCCCAGAAGAGCGTGGCGGGCTTTTCCGAAAACGCTCTGAACAGCGTCCGCAACAAGGACCTGGGCGAGATCGGCAAGGACCTGAGCCAGCTGGTGGTGGAGCTGAAGGGCTTCGGCGAGGAGGAGGAAAAGAAGGGCCTGGCGGGTCTGTTCAAAAAGGCCGGCAACCGGCTGGAGACCATGAAGGCCCAGTATGGCAAGGTGGAGGCCAACGTGGACAAGATCGCCCAGAGCCTGGAGCAGCATCAGATCACCCTGCTGAAGGATGTGGCCATGTTTGACCAGATGTACGAGCTGAACCTGAAGTATTACAAGGAGCTGACCATGTACATTCTGGCCGGGAAGAAGCGGCTGGCGGAGGTGCGGTCCACGGAGCTGGAGGAGCTGCGCAAGAAGGCGGAGCAGACGGGTCTCGCCGAGGACGCCCAGGCATACAACGACCTGGTGAACCTGTGCAACCGGTTTGAAAAGAAGCTCCACGACCTGGAGCTGACCCGGATGGTGTCCGTGCAGATGGGGCCCCAGACCCGCCTGCTGCAAAACAACGACACTCAGATGATCGAGAAGATCCAGTCCTCCCTGGTGAACACCATCCCCCTGTGGAAGAGCCAGATGGTGCTGGCCCTGGGCATGGAGCACAGCCGTCAGGCCACCGCCGCCCAGAACGCCGTCACCGAGATGACCAACCAGCTGCTGCGCAAGAACGCCGACACCCTGAAGATGGGCACCATCGCCACCGCCAAGGAGGCCGAGCGCTCCATCGTGGATATCGAGACCCTGCAGCACACCAACCAGCAGCTGATCTCCACCCTGGACGAGGTGATGAACATCCAGAAGGAGGGCGCGGAGAAGCGCAAGGCCGCCGAGGTGGAGCTGGGCCGCATCGAGGGCGAGCTGAAGCAGAAGCTGCTGGAGCTCCGGGGCTGATGCCCGCACACAGACTTTCCCCGAAAGGACCGGTGGCGTCACCATGAAATTCTATCAAAAACGGGGCTTTGCGCTGGTGGTGCTGATCCTGGCCATCATCGGATCCGGCGTTTACGGCATCAGCAAAAAGCCCGCCGCCCTGCCGGAGGTGTCCTATTACAACTGGATCTGCGATGAGGCGGGCCTGCTGGACCAGGAGACCCGGCAGACCATCCAGGACTATAACACCGCCTGGAACGAGCAATATTACGCCGTGGTGGCGGTGGCCGCCGTGGACGATATCCGGGGCTGGTCCAGCGAGGACTATGCCCGGGAGCTGGGGGCCAGGTGGGGCCTGGGAGCCAACGATATGCTGCTGCTCCTGGTCAAAGGCGGCGACTGGTATGTGGCCTGCGGCGACAACCTGGCGGACCTGATGACCGACACCCAGCAGACCAAGCTGAAAACCGCCCTGGACACCCCCTACTATGCCGGGGATTATTCCCAGGCAGCGGTGGCCTTCTTCCGCCAGTCCGACGTGGTGCTGGCCCAGACCCTGGGCCGCAGCGCAAGCACTCAGGCCCCGGACCAGAACCGGACCTGGCAGGAGCCTGCCAGTGTCTCCGGCGTCAGCATAGCCGGTGTGGTGCTGCTGATCGTGTGCATTTTCGTGGTTTGGGCGCTGCTGGACCGTATGCGCTACAACCGCTATCGCCGGCGTCCGGCCATGATGGGCGGGCCGGTGTACTATCCCATTTTCTGGGGCCGCAGGCCCCGGGCGCCCCGGCCGCCCCGTCCCCCTCGGGGTCCCGGCGGTCCCATGGGTGGTCCCATGGGCGGCGGTCCCCGTCCGCCCCGGTCGGCTCCGCCCCGTCCGCCCCGGTCTAACGGGCCCCGGCCCGGCGGCTTCAGCGGCTCACGGCCCGGCGGCAGCTTCGGCGGCGGGTCCAGGTCCGGGGGCTTCGGCAATCGCGGCGGCTTTGGCGGCGGCGGACGCTCCTCCGGCGGCAGCCGTGGCGGAGGCTTCGGCGGCAAGGGCGGCTTCGGCGGCGGACGCCGCTGAGATCCATCCCCGACAATCCAATAAAAATCGCACCTCAGGGGTCCCGGATATCCGGGACCCCTGAGGTGCTTAAAGGAAGAAAGATGAAAGAAGAAAGAGAGAGTAAAAGGGAAATGCGAAATATATCCAGTGATGCTTCCGAAGAAGCCGTCACGCTGCCTTAGTTGCCCCGGCCGCCGTTGCCCCGGCCGAAGAAGTAGTCATACAGGTCGCCGTAGGAATCCTGCTGACCCTGGTTCTGGTTGGAGGAATCGTCCTCGGTGCCGGTGGTCTGAGGCTGCTGGTCGAAGGTCAGGCTCAGGGTGATCTCCTGGCCGCCGCGCCACACCGTCAGGGTGACGGTATCGCCGGCCTTGAAGCCCTTCTTGGCCATGGACAGGTCGCTCATGGAGGTGATCTCCTTGTCGTTGAGCTTGGTGATGACGTCGCCCAGCTGCAGGCCCGCCTTTTCACCGGCGCCGCCCTTTTCCACGGCGTAGACGAACACGCCCTTGGTCACGTCGATGTTGTACTGGGCGGCCATCTGCTCGGTCATACTGCCGGCCTTGATGGCCATGTAGGCCTTATCGGTGACCTGGCCGTTTTCCATGATGTCGGTGATGATGGTCTGGACGTCGCTGATGGGGATGGCAAAGCCGATGCCCTCCACCGTGGTGTCGGAATAGCTGGAATACTTGGCGGACACAATGCCCACTACCTCGCCGTACAGGTTCATCAGGGGGCCGCCGGAGTTGCCGGGATTGATGGAGGCGTCCACCTGGATCATGTTGAAGGGGGTGCCGTCCACGTTGATGGCCCGGTCGCAGCAGGACACGATGCCCTGGCTCATGGAGAAGGTCAGCTCGCCCAGGGGATTGCCGATGGCCATCACCGTGTCGCCCACGTTGACGTCGGCGCTCTTGCCCAGGGTCACGGCCTGGAGGCCGGTGGCCTCGATCTTCAGCACGGCCACATCATAGTCGCTGTCGCCGCCCACTACAGTGGCGGGATAGGTATCGCCGTTATACAGGGTGACGTTGACGCTGCTGGCGCCGGACACCACGTGCTGGTTGGTGACGATATAGCCGTCCTGGGTGATGACGAAGCCGCTGCCGGAGGAGGCGGACTGCACCTTCTGGCCGAAGATGTTGGTGGACACGGCGGAGCAGTTGATGGATACCACGCTGTTCACCGTGGAGGCGTACACCTCGGCGGGGGTCATCAGGGTCTGGCCGTCCACGGATTTGACGCTGACGGCGGAAGCCGTGCGGCCGGACTCCTGAATGGTGGCCTTGCCGCCCCGGCGGGCCAGGGACGCGCCGCCGAAGCCGCACAGGCCGCCGATCAGGGCGCAGCACAGAACCAGAGCCGTGACCTTGGTACCGGTCTTTTTCCAGAAGGAGCCCTTTTCCGGCTTGGGGGGCTGGGGGTCATCCTGGCAGGTGCCGGTGGTGTAGGCCACAGGCTTCTCCGGGGAGACCGGATCCTCCGGCCGGGACGCCGGCTGCCAGCTGGTCTGGCTGGGGTCGGGCTGTCCGGGCTGGGGCTCCCGGTCCTTGGAATAACTGTAATGATACAGGCTGTTTTCATCGTTGAAAGCGCCCTGATTGTTCTCGTCGTTGACACCGCTATACATAACTGTGAACCTCCTATTGTCGGGCGGGGCGGAATGTGGTATGATGTGGTATCATGCTCCGCCGCTGTGGTTTTCCTTTCGATGGTTTATAGTATACGCGGAAACCTTAAGCGAAGCTTTAAGAAACGGCGGAAAAATTTGAACATTCTATGAAGAAAGGGGGCGGAAGCCCATGGTCAGGATCGAGGGGCTGAAGCTGGCTCCGGGGCAGGATGAGCGGCTGCTGCGGGGCAAGGCCGCCCGGCTGCTGCGGGTGCCGGAGAGGGACATTCTGTCCCTTCAGGTGCTGCGCCGGGCCATCGACGCCCGGGAGGAGCTGCACTTTGTCTATACGGCGGCGGTGACCCTGCGGCAGGAGAAGGCCGCACTGCGGCGGATCCGGGACCGGCGGGTAACGCCGTATACGCCGGAGGTATACCGGCTGCCGGAGACCCTGGCGGCCCCCGAGACGCCGCCGGTGGTCATTGGGGCCGGTCCGGGGGGCCTGTTCGCGGCCCTTGTTCTGGCCCGGTGCGGCCTGCGGCCCATCGTGCTGGAGCGGGGGCAGGACGCCGTGACCCGGCAGCGGGACGTGGCGTCCTTCTGGCGCACCGGAGTGCTGGACCCGGAGTCCAACGTACAGTTCGGCGAGGGCGGCGCCGGGGCCTTTTCCGACGGGAAGCTGAACACCGGCACCCGAGACATCCGGCACCGGTGGATCCTGGAGCAGCTGGCGGCCTGCGGCGCGCCGGAGAGCATCCTCACGGACGCCAAGCCCCATGTGGGCACGGATATGCTCCATGTGACCCTGGTGAACCTGCGGCGGCAGCTGCTGGACCTGGGGGCCCAGGTGCGGTTCGGCCACCGGGTCACCGGACTGCGGGTCCGGGACGGGGCCTTGGAGGGGCTGGAGGTGTCGTCGCCGGAGGGGGGCTATGTGCTGCCGACCCGGCAGGCGGTGCTGGCCCTGGGCCACAGCGCCCGGGATACCTTTGAAATGCTGCACGCCGCCGGGGTGCGGATGGAGCAGAAGCCCTTTGCCGTGGGAGTGCGCATCGAGCACCGGCAATCGGACATGGACGCAGCCCAGTACCGGCAGTTCGCCGGGCACCCGTGTCTGCCCGCCGCCGGCTATAAGCTGTCATGCCACCTGGAAAACGGACGCAGCGCCTTCTCCTTCTGCGTCTGCCCGGGAGGGCAGGTGGTGGCCGCCGCGTCGGAGGAGGGCCGGGTGGTCACCAACGGCATGAGCGAATATGCCCGGGACCGGGAGAACATCAACGGCGGCCTGCTGGTGAACGTGACCCCGGCGGACTTCGGCAGCAGCCATCCCCTGGCGGGCATCGCCTTCCAGCGGCGGCTGGAGGAGGCGGCCTTCCGCCTGGGCGGCGGAGGCTATGCGGCTCCCTGCCAGCGGGTGGAGGATTTTCTGGCCGGGCGGCCCTCCACGGGACCGGGACGGGTGATCCCCAGCTATCGGCCCGGGGTCCGGTGGACGGACCTGCGGCAGTGTCTGCCGGAGTTCGTGTGGCAGACTATGGCCCTGGCGCTGCCGATGCTGGACGGAAAGGTCCGGGGCTATGCCCAGGGGGACGCCGTGCTGACGGCAGTGGAGACCCGGTCGTCGTCGCCGGTGCGGATCATACGAGACAACAGCGGTCAGTGCAATGTCCGGGGGCTGTACCCCTGCGGCGAGGGAGCGGGCTATGCCGGAGGCATCCTGTCCGCCGCCGCCGACGGCATGCGCTGCGCGGAAAAAATATGGGAGGTATACGGCAAATGAGAAAAATCGCGGTGATGGAGGACTTCCTGACGCCGGAGCGCCGGAAAAAGGTGCTGGATACGGCGGAAAAGTGCGGCTTTGCGGTGGATTTTTACGGGCGGGGCGCGGCCCCGGCCCAGGGTCTGGAGCAGTATGAGATCATCTATGGCTGGTGCAATCCCCAGGACCTGAAGCGGGCCACGGGGCTGAAGTGGTACTGCTGCGGCTTCGCCGGGGTGGACCAGCTGTCCGACGACAGCCTGTACGCCAGCCCCGACGTGATGCTGTCCAACTCCTCCGGAGCCTATGGCCTCACCATCAGCGAGCACATCCTCATGGTGACGCTGATGCTGCTGCGGCGGATGCCGGAGTTCCAGGACATCGTCCGGCGGCGGGAATGGGTGTCGGAGCTGCCTATGCGGTCCATTTACGGCAGCCGCATCACGGTGCTGGGGGCCGGGGACATCGGCACCAACTTCGCCCGGCGGGCCAAGGCCCTGGGAGCCGGGCACATCTGCGGCGTGTCCCGCAGCGGCCGGAACCCGGACCCCGCCTATGACCGGATGCTGCCCCAGGAGCAGCTGGAGCAGGTGCTGCCGGAGACGGAGATCCTGGTGATGGCTCTGCCGTCGGTGGCGGACACCGTGGGCATCCTCAGCCGGGAGCGCATTGCCCTGCTGCCCCGGGACGCCATTGTGGTAAACGTGGGCCGGGGCACCGCCATCGACCAGGAGGCCCTGATGGAGGCCCTGAACGCCGGGCGCATCGCCGGGGCGGCCCTGGACGTGGTGGTGCCGGAGCCGCTGCCCAGGGAGCACCCCCTGTGGAGCACCCGGAACCTGCTGCTGACGCCCCACATTTCGGGGAATATGTCCCTGGGCTACACCTGCGACCGGAATCTGGACATGTTTTGCCGGGATCTGGAAAACTACGCCGCCGGCCGTCCCCTGGAGCACCGGGTGGACCGGAAGCGGGGCTATTAAAAGCTTGTCCAAAAAGGCTTGCAAGCTGAGCAGGGCCGCCCGGAAGGGCGGCCCTGCTGCTTTATATTACTGCTTTGGCGCCTGCTTCATGGACAGGCTGATGCGGCGCTTCTTTTCGTCCACCTCCAGGACCGTCACCTTTACCACGTCTCCCACGGACACCACCTCCGACGGGTGGCGGATGAACCTGTTGCAGACCTGGGAGATGTGGACCAGGCCGTCCTGGTGGACGCCGATGTCCACGAACACGCCGAAATCCACCACATTGCGGACGGTGCCCGTCAGCACCATGCCGGGGGCCAGGTCCTTGATCTCCAGCACGTCCGTCCGCAGGATGGGGGCAGGCAGGTCGTCCCGGACGTCCCGGCCCGGCTTTACCAGCTCCGCCGCCACGTCCTGCAGGGTGGGCACGCCTACGTTCAGCCGGGCGGCGGTCTCCTCCCAGCCCAGGGCCTTCACCTTCTGGGGCAGGTCCGCCAGCCTCCCGGCGGCCACGTCGGCCAGGGTATAGCCGCACAGGGCCAGCAGTCCCTCCGCGGCGGCGTAGCTCTCCGGATGGACGCCGGTGTTGTCCAGCACAGACTTGCTCTCCGGCACCCGCAGGAAGCCCGCCGACTGCTGGAAGGCCTTGGGCCCCAGCTTGGGCACCTTCAGAAGCTGGCGGCGGCCGGTGAAGGCGCCGTTTTCCTCCCGGTATTTCACGATATTTTTGGCGGTGGCGGCGTTCAGGCCGGACACCCGGCCCAGCAGGCTGGCGGAGGCGGTGTTCACGTCCACGCCCACGGCGTTGACGCAGTCCTCCACCACCCCGGACAGCGTCTCGTCCAGCCGCTTCTGGGGCATATCGTGCTGATACTGGCCCACGCCGATGGCCTTGGGGTCGATCTTCACCAGCTCGGCCAGGGGGTCCTGCATCCGCCGGGCAATGGACACGGCGCTGCGCAGGTTCACGTCATACTCCGGGAACTCCTCCGCCGCCAGCTTGCTGGCGGAGTATACGGAGGCCCCGGCCTCGTTGACCATCATATAGCTGACGCCGCCGCCCAGCTGCCGGATCATCTCCACCGCCATCTGCTCGGTCTCCCGGCTGGCGGTGCCGTTGCCGATGGCGATGTGGGTGACGCCGTGGCGGCGGACCAGACGGGACAGCCGGTCGATGGCCTCCTGCTTCTGGCGGGGGCCGTAGGTGGGATACACCACGGCGGTGTCCAGCACCCGGCCGGTGCCGTCGATGACCGCCACCTTGCAGCCGTGGGCATAGCCGGGGTCCAGGCCCATGGTGACGTGGCCCTTTACCGGGGGCTGCATCAGCAGGGGCTTCAGGTTCAGGCCGAAGTTGGCGATAGCCCCCTCGCAGGCGGCGGCGGTGAGATCGGACCGGGCCTCCCGCTCCAGGGAGGGATAGATCAGCCGGTCATAGGCGTCCTCACAGGCGGCCTTGATAAACTCCATGGCCCGGGACCCGGGCTTGACCACCGCCCGGCGCAGAGTCATCAGACCCAGCTCCCGGTCCAGCAGCACGGTGACGGAGAGGACGCCCTCCTTTTCGCCCCGGTTGATGGCCAGGACCTGGTGCCCGGCCAGCTTGGCGATGGGCTGGTCAAAGTCGTAATACAGCCGGTAAACGGTGTCCTCCTCCGTGGCGGCCAGACTCCGCAGATGTCCCTGGCGGCGCAGCAGCTCCCGCAGGGTCTTGCGGATGGCGGCATCGTCCGACAGCAGCTCTGCCACGATGTCGTTGGCCCCCTGGAGGGCATCGGCCAGAGTCTCCACCCCCTTCTCCGGGTCCACATAGTCCCGGGCGGCCTCCTCCGGAGCCGGGCAGTCCCGGCCCTGGTCCAGCAGCAGAAGGGCCAGGGGCTCCAGGCCCTTCTCCCGGGCCACCGTGGCCCGGGTGCGGCGCTTCTGCTTATAGGGGCGGTACAGGTCCTCCACCTCCGCCAGGGTGGCGGCGCTGTCGATGGCGGCGGACAGCTCGTCGGTGAGCTTCCCCTGGCCGTCGATGGCGTTTTTCACCTCCTGGCGGCGCTGGTCCAGGTTCCGCAGATAGCTCAGCCGGTCCTCCAGGGTCCGCAGGGCGGTGTCGTCCATGCTGCCGTGCAGCTCCTTGCGGTAGCGGGCGATGAAGGGGATGGTATTCCCTTCGTCCAGCAGGTCGATGACGTTCTGCACATGGGCCAGGGGCTTGTCCAGCTCCCGGGCCAGAATTTCGGCAATGGTGGGCATAAAATACTCCTTTCTTCCGGGGAAAAACCGGGACGGAGCCTGTCCGTCCCGGTTTTTTCACTTGTGATACAGGCGCTTGATCTCGTACCGGGGCTGGCAGCTGACGTGGATGCCCAGGCGCTTATAGAGCTTCTCGTCCTCCTCGGAGATAATGACGGAGAAGTGGGCGTCGCAGCCCCGGAGGTCGTCCAGCTTCTTCAGCACCCGCTCCGCCAGGGGGTTGGTGACGGCGGAGATGGACAGGGCGATGAGCACCTCGTCGGAGTGCAGCCGGGGGTTCCGGTGGCCCAGGTGGGAAATCTTCATGTCGCTGATGGGGGCGATGATGGACGACGGCAGCAGGTCCAGCTCCTTGTCGATACCGGCCAGGGCCTTGATGGCGTTCAGCAGCAGCGCCGCCGAGGGTCCCAGCAGGGAGCTGTTCTTTCCGGTGACCACCCGGCCGTCCGGCAGGACCATGGCCCCGGCAGGGGCGGCGGTCTCCTCCGCCTTTTTCAGGCAGGCCGCCACGGCGGGGCAAATATCCGGCGTGACCCCGGCCTGCTGCATGATGATCTCCAGCTTGCGCACCACATCGTCGTCGCACTTGCCCCGGACCCGGTCCACCATCCCGGCATAGTACCGGCGGAGGATCTCCATCCGGGAGGCCTCCTGGCATACCGCATCGTCCACAATGGCGAAGCCCGCCATGTTCACGCCCATGTCCGTGGGGGACTGATAGGGGGACGCGCCCTGGATCCGCTGGAACATGGCGTTGAGCACCGGGAAAATCTCCACATCCCGGTTGTAGTTCACGGTGGTCTTGCCGTAGGCCTCCAGGTGGAAGGGGTCGATCATGTTCACGTCGTTCAGGTCCGCCGTGGCCGCCTCATAGGCCAGGTTCACCGGGTGCTTCAAAGGCAGGTTCCAGATGGGGAAGGTCTCATACTTGGCGTAGCCCGCCCGGACGCCCCGCTTGTTCTCATGGTACAGCTGGCTCAGGCAGGTGGCCATTTTGCCGCTGCCGGGGCCGGGAGCCGTCACCACCACGATGGGGCGGGTGGTTTCGATATAGTCGTTTTTGCCCAGGCCGTCGTCGGACACGATGTGGGCCACGTCCGAGGGGTATCCGGCAATGGGATAGTGGCGATAGCTCCGGACGCCTAGAGCCGTCAGCCGCTTGATGAAGGCGTCCGCCGCCGGCTGCCCGGCGTACTGGGTGATGACCACGGAGCCCACATAGAACCCCAGGCCCCGGAACACGTCCATCAGCCGCAGCACGTCCTCGTCATAGCCGATGCCCAGGTCGCCGCGGATCTTCTTCTTTTCGATGTCTCCGGCGCAGATGGCCACCACGATCTCCACCTCGTCCCGGATGGAGGCCAGCATCCGGATCTTGCTGTCCGGCTGGAACCCCGGCAGCACCCGGGAGGCGTGGTAATCGTCGAACAGCTTGCCGCCGAACTCGATATACAGCTTGTCGCCGAATTGCTCCCGCCGGGCCCGGATGTGCTGGGCCTGGAGGGCCAGGTATTTGTCGTTATCAAAACCGATTTTCATATGTGCTCCCTCTTTCCGGTAATTGCTTCAACCTAACTATTATACACGACCGGCCCCGGGGAGGAAAGACCTTTTTGCATTTTCCCCTCCGGCAAATTTGCCGGTTTTCGGGGCGGGATTTTGGGCGAAACGCGCCGTTGCGTTTTGCCCCCGGCGGGGGTATACTAAAAGGTACACCACATATGCAGGAGGATGCACACCATGCGCTTTCAGGTTTTGCTGAAAAAGGAAAACGTTCCGGGGACCAATTTCTTCCCCTTTTTCGAGACCGACGACATTCAGGAGGCCAAGGACTTCGCCATGCGGCTGGCCTTTGAGGAGTTCAACCTGGTGAAGGTCATGGACACCAAGCGCCAGGAGCTGGTGCGGGACTTTGACGCCGCCATCTATCGGGAGTGACGCGTATACGAACAAAAAAGAGGCGCTGCCGCAGCAGCGCCTCTTTTCAATTGGTGGGTCGGGTAAATCAGAACCACAGGCCCCAGGCCAGGAAGCCCAGGCAGGCCACCACGCCGGTGAACAGCAGAACGATGACCAGATAGCCCATGATATCCCGGGCAGACAGCTTGGCAATGCCCAGAGCAGGCAGAGCCCAGAAGGGCTGGATCATGTTGGTCCACTGGTCGCCCCAGGCAATGGCCATGGCGGTGCGGCCGGCGTCGATGCCCAGGTTGGCGCCGGCGGGCATCATGATGGGACCCTGAACCGCCCACTGGCCGCCGCCGGAGGGAACGAAGAAGTTCACGATACCGGCCGCCAGGAAGGACAGCATGGGGAAGGTGATGCTGTTGGAGATGTTGACGAAGAACTGGGAGATAACGCTGGCCAGAGACACGCCCTGCTCGTTGGCAGCCACCATCATGCCCATGATACCGGCATAGAAGGGGAACTGCAGCAGGATACCGGCGGCGCCGGCAGCAGCCTCGCCGATGGCGTCCACATAGCGGCGCAGGTCACCGTGGAGCAGGATGCCCAGGAACAGGAAGATCATGTTCACGATGTTCAGACCCAGGGTGAAGCCGTTCTGGACGAAGTAGTAAACGATGTAGGCAAACCCGGCCACCACCAGGATCACCCACAGGATCTTGGAGTGCTCGATGCGGTCAGCGGGGGTCTTGATCTCGTAGGTCTTGTCCTCCTCATCCTGCAGCAGGGTGGGGTCGATGCAGACGGTGTGGGCCTTGTCGGGATGCATGGCGTAGTTGATAAAGGGCATGGCGATCAGGATCACGACGCACATGATGATGTTCACGGGGTGGAACACGGTGGCGGTGATGGGGGCCTGATAGGTCACCTCACCGAAGGCCTTGCCGGCCACCAGGTCCAGGGGGATGGAGCCGGACAGACCCGCGTGCCAGATCACGAAGCCGGAGTAGGCGGAGGCGATCAGCAGAGGATAGTCCACGGTGGGAACGCGGCGGACCACTTCCTTGGCCAGCAGAGCGCCCACCACCAGGCCGAAGCCCCAGTTCAGCCAGCAGCAGATGGTGGAGACCATGGTGGTGATCACGATGGCCTGCATGTTGTTGTGGCACAGACCGGCCACAGCCCGCAGGGCTTTGCGGCAGGGCTTGGCGGAAGCCATGGCGGAACCGAATACCAGAACCAGGGCCATCTGCATGGAGAACGCCAGCAGGCCCCAGAAGCCCTTTGCGTCGCCCCAGGCGTTGAGCACTTTCAGCGGACCCATTCCCGTGGCAAACATGGCGCCGATGAAAACGATGATGCTCAGGATGATGGCGAACAGGAAGGCATCCGGCAGCCACCGGTTGACCACGCGAACGCAGCCGTTGGTGAATTTCTTGAACACAGACTCACTCTCCTTAATTTGGGGGCGCGGCGCACCGCGCTGTTTCGTTTTCCGGTCCGCCGCCCTATACGCAGCGGACCCGTCTATGTTAATTCTATAACAGTCACAGAATGTTTACAATTGCCAAATCGCTGAATTTTTAACGAACATTTTGTGAAGTGTTACAGATTTCTCGGATTTTTCATATATCACGCTAAAATATCGCAGAAAAGCATAAAGAATCAATAAAGTAATGGAGTTTTCGCGTTAAGTTTTTGGTTGGAGTCACCGAGCGGCAGAGCAATAAAAACGGATGAGATTCTCCACTGCGGCGGACAGATTTTCCCGGCAGGAAACCCGCACCTGTTCAAAGGGCAGGGGCAGAGGATTGATGGGGAAGGCGGCGGTGAGGCCCAGCTCATAGGCCCGGGGCAGGACGGAGACGTCCACCGCCCCGGCCAGGGCCACGCAGGGAACTCCCAGCTCCCGGGCCCGCCGGGCCACGCCGATGACGGCCTTGCCGCCCAGGCTCTGGCTGTCCAGCCTGCCCTCGCCGGTTATGATCAGGTCCGCGTCCGCCGCCAGACGGGGGAAATCCGCCGCATCCAGCAGCATCTCCACCCCCGGCCGCAGCCGGGCGTTCAGCAGGGCCGCCGCTCCCGCGCCGAAGCCGCCTGCCGCGCCGCCGCCAGGCATGTCCAGCACGTCCCGGCCCGTGTCCCGGCGCAGCACCGCCGCCAGATGGGCCAGGCCCGCGTCCAGCAGCTGCACCATGTCCGGGTCCGCCCCCTTCTGGGGGCCGAACACGGCGGCAGCGCCCCGGGGGCCGCACAGGGGGTTGTCCACATCGCACAGCACCGTCACCGGCGGCAGAAGCTCCAGGTTTTCGGCGGAAATGCGGTGGATATCCCCCAGGGTGCCGCCGGTAGGGACAAAGGTCCGGCCCCGGCTGTCGTAAAATTCCACGCCCAGGGCAGCGGCGGCGCCGCAGCCGCCGTCGTTGGTGGCGCTGCCGCCCAGGCCCAGCAGCAGACGCCGGGCCCTATGGCGGGCGGCGTGCAGCAGCAGCTGGCCCACGCCGTAGGTGGTGGCATCCGCCGGATGCAGGTCCGTTCCGGCCAGAGGCAGTCCCGCGGCGGCGGCCAGCTCCACAACGGCGGTGCCGTCGGGCAGCAGGCCGTAAAACCCCGGCGCCGTGCCGCCATAGGGGCCCGTGCAGGGGCATTCGATCCGCTGGCCGCCGCAGGCCGCCAGAAACGCCTCCACCGTACCCTCGCCGCCGTCGGCCAGGGGGATGGAGAGCACCTGTGCCCCGGGGTCCGCCCGCCCGATGGCCTCCCGGGCCACGGCGCAGAAGTCCCGGGCGGACAGGGTGCCCTTGAAGGAATCGGGGATGAGAATGTATTTGTGCATATTGCACCTCCCGGTGTAGCTTGTTGTCCATAGGATACTCCATCGGGGGAAAAATAACAAGAGGGCGCGGCCCAGCCGCGCCCTCTTGGGGGTGTCCTCCCAATTGTACTGTTTTCGGTTGCAATCCGCCCCCTCCCCCGGCCCGCTGAGGGCAGCGGGCCCTACGGACTTGGCTCTCCCTCTGGGAGAGCTGTCGGCGCAGCCGACTGAGAGGGCCCGCGTCCCCCGCCTTTTGTTCACCGGATCTCGATGGCCCCTACCGGGCAGCTGTCCGCCGCCTCCTGGGCCGCCAGCCGGCATTCCTCCGGCACCGGGCCGCTGATGGCCCGGGCGGGTTCCCCGGGGTCCAGGGTAAACACGTCCGGGCACACCGCCGGACACAGCCCGCACTGGATGCACGTTTTCGCATGGACCATAGCCTGCATATTCCGCCCCTCCTTTCCGTTGATCTGCCCATAGTCTGCCCCGTTTCCCGGGGAATTATCGCCTACTGCCTTGCCCGGGGCAACAAATCATGCTATACTGACAGCATGTATGTATAAAAGGAGTGCGTTTCCATGTCTGATACCATCGCCGCCATTGCCACGGCTCCGGGGCCGTCGGCCATTGGCGTGGTGCGCCTGTCCGGGCCGGACACCTGCGCCGTGCTGGACCGGGTGTTCCGCCCGAAAAACGGCCGCCCCATGTCCCGGCAGGAGCCCCGCCGCCTGGTGCTGGGGGACGTGCTGGACCGGGACGGCCAGGTCATCGACAGCGCCCTGGCGGTGCTGTTCCCCGGCCCCGGCAGCTACACCGGCCAGGACTGCGGCGAGCTGCAGTGCCACGGAAGCCCGGTGGTGCTGGACGCGGCCCTGGCCGCCATGCTTGCCGCCGGAGCCCGCCAGGCCAAGGGCGGCGAGTTCACCCGCCGGGCCTTTCTCAACGGCCGCATGGACCTTTTGCAGGCGGAGGCCGTGGCGGACCTGATCGACGCCGAGACCGCCCAGGCGGCCCACAACGCCGTGGGCCAGCTGGAGGGGGTCCTCAGCCGCACCGTGGCGGAGATCTACGACGGCCTCATGGCCATCGTCTCCCGGTTTTACGCCGTGGTGGACTATCCCGACGAGGACATCGGCGACCTCCAGCGGGAGGACATGCTGGATACCCTCCGCCGCGCCGAAAACCGGCTGGAGGAGCTGCTGGCCACCTTCTCCCGGGGAAAGCTCCTGAAATTAGGGGTCCCTACGGTGATCCTGGGCCGCCCCAACGTGGGCAAGTCCTCCCTGCTCAACGCCCTGCTGGGCTATGACCGGGCCATCGTCACCGACGTGGCCGGAACCACCCGGGACACGGTGGAGGAAAAGGTCCGGGTGGGCCATGTGCTGCTGCGCCTGTGCGACACGGCGGGCATCCACCAGACGGAGGACGCCGTGGAGAAGATCGGCGTGGAGCGGGCCCGGGCCGCCGCCCGCCAGGCCTCCCTGGCCCTGCTGGTGCTGGACGGCTCCCGGCCCCTGACGGAGGCCGACCGGGAGGCCATGGACCTGGCCCGGCAGGCGCCCAATCTGCTGGTGGCGGTGAACAAATCCGACCTGCCCCGGGCGGTGGACATCGGCTGCCTGGCCGACGAGTTCGACAACATGGTGTCCCTGTCCGCCCGCAGCGGCGAGGGGGTGTCCGTCCTGTGCGACGCCATCGGGGCCCTGTACCCCGCCGGGGAGGGCCGCCCCGGGGAGCTGCTGACCAATGCCCGCCAGGCTGACGCCGTGTCCCGGGCACTGGCTGCCGTGCGCAGCGCCCGCAGCGCCCTGCGCATCGGCATGACCCCGGACGTGGTGCTCACCGACGCCGAGGCCGCCCTGGAGGCTCTGGGGGAGCTGAACGGAAAACACATCCGGGACGACCTGATCCAGACCATTTTCTCCCGCTTCTGCGTGGGAAAATAAAAAGACGCAAAAAACGCCGGGACAGGGCTTTCCGTCCCGGCCTGTCCCGGATAAAAACCGGGACAAAGCCCGGCTTTTGCGGGACGTCCCGCCGGAAACCGGGACAGCTTTTGGGGAGGTTTTATGGACAGGAGTGAGGCAAAGAAAAAGGACCAGCTGCCCGCCTGCCCGGTGGAGACCACGCTGACCTTGATCGGCGACAAGTGGAAGGTGCTGATCCTCCGGGACCTGATGCCGGGCACCAAGCGCTTCGGCGAGCTGAGAAAATCTGTGGGTGATGTGTCCCAGAAGGTGCTCGCCGCCCAGCTGCGGGACATGGAAAAAAGCGGCCTGGTCCACCGGGAGGTCTATGCCGAGGTGCCGCCCCGGGTGGAGTATTCCCTGACCCCGCTGGGCCGGAGCCTGAAGCCCATTCTGGACTCCATGTGGGCCTGGGGCGAGGGATACAAGGCATCCCTGGAATGAAAAACCGCCGTGAAGCGCTTGAAAAAAGAAGCGCTTCACGGCGGTTTTTGCTATTTTTTCAGCAGAACATAGGTGACGCCCCGGTTTTCGGCGTCCAGATCCCGGTCCTGCCGCAGCCGGGGGCACAGGGCCAGCCACCGGCGGGCCTCCTGGTTGAAGATGCTGAACTCCTCCCCGGGCAGGAAGCACAGCTCCTGCTGCCGCAGCCAGGTGCGGCAGGCGGTGCGCAGCCGCCCGCCTTTGCCGGAGGAGCCGTAGCCATGGATCAGCTTCATGGCCGGGGTCCCCATTTTCCGGGCGGCCTCCACCTCCGCCGCCAGGCGGCGGAGGGCTTCCGCGGCGTCGGGCCGCCCCAGCTCCAGATTCAGCTCCCGCACGGGTCTGTCCATGGTTCTCCTCCTATCAGTGCAGCGAAATAGGCAAACAGGGCCTCTGCCCCGGGGGCGTCCGCCCGGCGCAGGCCATAGCTCTGGCGCTCCGGGTGCCACTGGACCCCCAGCACCGGCAGCTGCCGGTGGACCGCCGCCTCCACCACGCCGTCCGGGGACCACTGCACCGCCTGTAAGGGCGGGGCCAGGCGGTCCACCGCCTGGTGGTGGCAGCTGGTGACGGCGGGAGCTTCCCCCAGCAGATGGGCCATCAGCCCCTCCGCCCGGGTGGGGTGCACCAGATCGCCCCGGGGCAGCTGGTGGCCGGGGATATCCCGCAGGGTCCCGCCCCAGTGGACGTTCAGGGCCTGGAGTCCCCGGCAGATCCCCAGAATGGGCCGCCGGGACCGGGCAAAGGAGTCGATCAGAAAGGACTCCGTTCCCGGAAGGGGGCCCCGGATGTCCCCGCCGCCGGGCAGCAGCAGTCCCCCGCAGTCCAGACTGCGGTACAGGTCCCGGCACAGGACCACCCGGACCCTGGCGCTCTCCAGTGCCGCCAGATAGTTTTCATATTGACCCGGCACACCGTACAGATAAACAGCAGGCTTCATAGCGTTCCCCTCCCCTGTTTAGTATGCGGCGGCGGGGAAAATTATGCCGGGACGGCGGACAAAACAATAAATCCGAACCCACGGCCAATCGGCAAAGGGTTCGGATTATATTGTGTTGGTGGACCTGAAGGGATTCGAACCCTCGACCTCTCGGATGCGAACGAATCAAAAGCTATGCTTTGTATTGATTTTTAGCCATTTCCGCCGCTTTTGTCTGGAATGTAAATGGTCTTGTGGCCTCTTTTTCCCGTTGTAACCATGTGCCCCGGAAGCGTCTGTGGTACGCGTTGTGGTCACAGGAGATGTGCGTCGATATCATCTAAACGAGGTGGTAATCTACATACGCCTATGATAGACCAAGTGAGGAAAATCGTCAACCGCTTTCTTTGGCAGGGGCAGTGCAGGGAATGGGATGCAATAGACAAAGAGAAACGTCTGAAGACGACGAGTATGGTTAGCCGCCATCTTGTTTAAAACAATTAATCTAAAAGAGAAAGCTATAATTGGATAACTTCTTCCCTTTTAATACTGCAGATATTTGAACACGAGGTCGGTTCTTTCGAAGTATTTCATCAGAATCACAGCAAAGATAAGCACCACACACTCGGCAATGATGCAGGTGTACCAGTTGACGCTCTCGCCAGCCAAGATGGGCAGTCATCGGAGGGTGAGCGTATTAAAGGCCAACACACGGAAGATGCAAGTGTGCTGCCATTTATATTTATTACAAAAACATAAAACTCGGTCGCTGATTATACCGTGTGTATAGAGCTGTGTTTTTTAAAATTAAGACCGGGGCAACTACCTATGCTAACGAAAAGACTGCTGTAGAGCATCGAGAAATGTAACGACGAGTTACCTCGAACTCAAAAAAATCCAAGTGCCCAAAATCTCCATCAGCCAGTGTGGGAAAACACAACCACAGATGCCACACGGCACGGTAAAGCAAAAGAGAAAAAGAACAGAAAATGCCGGACCCTATCTCTTGTGAAAACGAAGTGAGATCTGTGGGCACTATTGGTGCGGAACAAACACAATAGCCTATCTATCATTTCGATGGCTTTCGGGAACTGCTGGAGGTGCCGTGCACTTGACTACACATGGTTTCTATGCTATACTCATCGAGGCCAGCTTATGTGTACCGGTCTGCCGCCTGCGTCCGGCGGCTGAAACACAGAAAGATAAGGAGAGTTTTCAACATGAGTAAATCCCAGCAGAATTATCTGGATCAGGTGGCCCAGCGGCTTCACCTGACAGCAGACGCGCAGAGCGGCATTCTCTTTGGGATGCAGGGCGGCCTGCATATGATGCTGATGCGCAGCACCAGCAACCAGAATTTTGTTTCTCTTGTTTTTTCCCTGACTCACAGCGGACAGGAGCCGGATGCGGCGGAAATCAAGGCTTTTGTCAAGAGCAACAAGCTGATTGTAAACTACTCCATTCGCCGCAGCCGGGTGGAATTTATCCTGAAGCCCCGATTCGGCAGCTTTAAGCAAATTGACCAGCTGGAGCAGGTCACGGGCGAGGTGGTATCCCTCCTGCGCACCGGCGGCTACCAGAGCTGCTGCCAAAATTGCGGGCAGACGGCGGACACGGATGCATGCATCATGGCAGGGGTTCCGTCCCTGCTGTGTGACAGCTGCTATCAGCAGCTGGGCCATAATCAGGAACAGATTCAGCAGGAATCTGCCGGCAAGCCGGAGAATGTGCTGGCCGGTGTGGTGGGCGCTCTACTGGGATGCCTGCTGGGCGTGGGCTGCATTGTGCTGCTGGGACAGCTGGGCTATGTAGCGGCTTTGTCTGGCATTGTGCTGGCTGTCTGCACGCTGAAGGGATATGAGCTTCTGGGCGGGCGTCTGTCCACCAAGGGAATTGTGATTGCCTGTGTGCTGATGCTGGCAATGACCTATGTGGGCTATCGGCTGGATTGGGCCATTACTGTTGCCAAGTATTTTGAGGCCAGTCTGACAGATTCCTATCGGGCTATCCCCTACCTCATTGACGAAGAAATTCTGGACGGCGGCGTTTATACCGGTGAGCTTATCAAGCTGTATGCCTTCACACTGATCGGCGCAATCCCCACCATCATCAGCTCCGTAAAGAACCGGAAGATGGCCAAGGTGACTTATCGCATGCAGAGCCAGAGAGCTGTGAACAGCACTCCGGAGTTCTGATTCTGGGCAGACAAGCGAAAGATTTTAAAAAGATCAGGTGCAGCTTCAAAAGAAGCTGCACCTATAAACTGAAAGTAGACACTCACAAAATACCGGGTTGTCGTAAAACAGTAAAATCAAAAAATGGTGAAAACCTTGTGTTTTCAAGGGGCGGCGTGACGAAAGTCACGCCGTTTTCTTTTTCATCAGCTCATTCAGAGGAATGCAAAAGCCCCGCTTCAACTCGTTGTATCTGACATGACCGTTCTGAAAAGCATGGGAAAGCAATGGGAATGGACATTGCTGCCGGATACCTTCAATAACGAAATTATTGCGCACAGCGTTTCCCCGATTGCAGGGGATAACAAGCCCCATTATCAGAAAATGAAAGCCGATGCGGAAGCCGGAGATCCCGAAGCCATCCGGCGATATGAAGCCACCCTTGCCAAGCGCAGAGATGAGTACCACAAAAAGAAATCAAGACAGGAGGAAGTACCAGCATGAAGGAATTGAAGCCAAGAATCCACGAAAACGGCATCGACTACATTCTCGTAGGCGATTACTATGTGCCGGACTGGAAGCTGCCGGAGGAACACCGTCCCATTGGCAGGTGGGGCAATCTTCACAGGGCGTATTTGAGACAGTTTTGCCCTGCCCTCTATTCGACCCTTGTCCTCTCAGGTGAACTGCACACCTACCTTGCCGATCTGAACGAGCAGGCAACGGAAAGATGCAGTCTTATCATTGAGCAGATGGCAGAAGCCGAGGGCGTAGACGAAGCTATGAAAGCGGAAAATCAGATGTTATGGGTGCAGTCCATGAACTCCATCCGCAGCCGAGCAGAGGAAATTATCAAGCATGAGCTGATTTATGATTGATGGTCAAGAGCTGGAAAAAACGCATATTTGATGCTGGGAACGCTTCGGACGAGGAATGTATCGCCGGAGCGTTTTCCATTGAAAAATCTCCGTTTTCTCCAAGTCAAGAGCCGGAGAAAACGCCCGAAAAACACCCCTATAGGGCTTTTTAAGGCCCTAAATGCGTAGGTTGGTGCTTTGTTGCGATATGCTCCACGGTTACGGTGTATTGTTCATATTCCGTTTTCGGGAATCTTTATGAAATCTTCAAAATTGCCCGGTATGCTATCCGTGAAATCAAAGAAAGGACTTGATTATATGGATATGATTTTGAAAACGACTGACCTCTGCAAAAATTTCAAGGGGCAAATGGCGGTAAACAATGTGTCACTGAACATCCGGCGCAACTCGGTTTATGGTCTGCTGGGGCCGAATGGGGCTGGCAAATCCACGATCTTAAAAATGCTCACCGGCATTTTGCGCCCCACATCGGGAAGCATCGAGTTTGACGGCCACCCGTGGAAGCGGAATGATCTGGAGCATATCGGTGCTTTGATTGAGATGCCCCCGCTTTACGAAAATCTGACTGCATACGAAAATCTCAAAGTCAGAACTACATTGCTCGGCCTGGACGATGCACGAATTAACGAGGTATTGCAAATTGTCCAGCTCACGAATACCGGCAAGAAACGGGCCGGGCAGTTTTCTCTTGGTATGAAGCAGCGGCTTGGTATTGCTATTGCATTGCTGAACAGTCCCCAGCTTTTGATTCTGGATGAACCAACTAACGGCCTTGACCCTTTAGGGATTGAGGAACTTCGAGAGTTAATTCGCTCTTTTCCCTGCAAAGGGATTACAGTTATTTTGTCCAGCCATATTCTGTCAGAAGTCCAGCAGATTGCAGATCATGTGGGTATCATTGCTGGCGGCGTCCTTGGATATGAGGGAGAGCTTCGCGCCGGTGAAGATTTGGAACAACTCTTTATGGATGTTATTCGCAGAAATGGTAAGGAGGGATATTAAATGGAGATGGCATATATTCAGGCAGAGAACCTAAAGCATAAGAGAACTTTCACAAAAACGCTGATCGTTCTGGCCCCGTTTGTAACTGCGCTTATGAATTTTTTTGCCCCTCTTTGGTTCCAGCTCAATTCTTATAATTGGTGGTATATCCTGCTTTATCCTGGATTCCTTACGCTCACCTGTGTCTTGATTGAACAGCGGGATAATGGCAAACTAAAATATCGTGCCGTTGCTTCATTGCCTGTTTCGCAGAACAAAGTCTGGAAAGCAAAAATTGGAGTGGCCGGTATTTACTCCTGTGTGGGGAATTTCATTTTCCTGGCGCTAAATCTGTTGGGCGGTTTTGCAATATTAGTTATCAACGAAATTCCCCTGACAATCGGAATTTGGCAGGCTGCGGCCGGAACAGCTTGTATTGTCATTGCAAGCCTATGGGAAGTTCCGCTGTGCTTATGGTTATCAAAAAAAGTTGGTATCTTTGTCACGGTTATTCTTAATGCCGGACTTGGAAGCGTTTTAGGGATTTTCACGGCTACAACCTCTTTGTGGATGATCTGCCCGTATAGCTGGGTGCCGCATCTTATGATTTCCGTGTTAGGTATTTTGCCTAATGGTGAGCCGGTTGCAGATCAGAGTACGGCAATGGCATTTTGGATGATTATACTTGTATTGGTCATTTCGCTGGCCTGGTTTGCGGCGCTGTCATTTTTAACTGCAAGATGGTTTGAGAAAAAGGAGGTGGGGTAACTATGGTATCTGTGGTTCGCTGCTGGAAAGCAGAATATCAGAAGTGTAAACATAGCATTTTGCTCTATATGCACAGCATGATTCCGATTATATGTGCGGCGATTTTTGCGGGTTACTATCATATATCCAGATGGGAACTGGCAACCAAAATCAGTGCCTATCTGGAAGTGCTGGCCGTTGCGTTCCCGTTTCTGATCGGCATTATTGTGGGCCTGGTTGTTCAGATCGAAAATCAGGCCGGGCATTATCAGCTTTTGTTGGGAACAATCCCATCTCGCATGGCAACATATATTGGTAAACTTGGTTTTCTGATGATCTGTGCTTTTGGCGCAACATTTTTAGCGTTAGGAACATTCGCTGCACTATATAGGGATGCTCCGGCAAGCCTTTACCTGAAAGCAGGGATTCTATTGTTGATTACCATGCTTCCCATTTACCTGATTCATTTGTTTGTGGGAATGAGCTTCGGAAAAGGTGCATCTATGGGATTGGGAATTGCAGGGAGTTTAATAGCTGCCCTTATGATAACAGGGCTTGGTGACGCTACATGGAAATATATTCCCTGGGCCTGGGGCGTTCGTGCTATGGATTACACTGTGCTTGCATGGGATAGCCCCCAACTGTATGCACAGGTAAAAACCGATTTTTTCAGCGGTATGATTATTTCTGTATGCTGCACTGTTTGTCTGCTGATTGCCAGTTTGGTTTGGTTTCATGGTTGGGAGGGAGGTAAAAACAGTGAATAAAAAGTGCCTGTTTGCCGTGGTAATTGTGCTTGTAAGTCTTATATGCTTATCGGCCTGCGGTGCGCTCCGCGATACCGCCGATAAAAATAAGGCGTTAAATGAATCTCTGCCGTATTATGAGCTGAACGCCGCAAACTATGATGAAATTTCATATAACGGCCTGACATATACCATAACGGATGAATGTCTTGAAATGTCAGAACTGCAAGAAGAAATCGGGCAGGTATCGAAACGCTTCAAAAATGTGGCGGGGGAAGATTTCAGTTTCGGCTACGTTTACAGTATTGTGGATGTGGATATAAGCAATGCCGTAGCTGTAAATATCAACAATGAATATCGGAAAGCTGACATTAAAAATAATGATGAGTAACCTCGACAATGTGGTATAATGGGGCGGGAGGTGATTTTTTGACCCACTTACTTGTAGTTGACGATGAAGTTTCTATCTTGGAATTGATTAAGAACAGTTTGGGGAAAGATGGATATTTGATAACAGTCTGTCAAAATGCGGATGATGTAGACATCAAAAAGCTGCATTTCTATGACCTCATTCTTTTGGATGTGATGATGCCTGGCACAGACGGGTTTGAGTTTTGCAAACAGATCAGGAATATGGTAGACTGCCCGATTCTCTTTCTGACCGCAAAGACATTAGAGGAAGATATATTGTTTGGATTGGGCATCGGTGCGGATGATTATATTACGAAACCTTTTCGTATTCAGGAGCTTCGCGCCCGTGTCGCGGCACATTTACGCAGAGAAAAAAGGGAGCATCACAGCACACTTTCATTTGAGCCTGATATAAGATTTGACCTTTCCGCAAAGGTACTGTATGTTTCAGAACAGCCGGTTCCCCTTACCAAAAGCGAGTATTCCATCTGTGAATACCTTGCGAAAAACCGGGGACAGGTTTTTACAAAAGAACAAATCTATGAAGCCGTTTTCGGGTTTGATGGAATAGGCGATAACTCTACGATCTCAACGCATATAAAAAATATTCGTGCGAAATTGGAGCATTTCAAAATAAGTCCGATCAGCACCGTATGGGGGATAGGATATAAATGGGAGTGAAAAAGAAACCTACATTGAAAATATTGTTTCGCCAGTTTGCTATCTCCCTCATTGTCATGCTGGTAGCGGCAATTATTGTCCCTTTTGGTTTGGAGGGACTTGCTGTAAATGCTGGATTAGCTACAAGAGCAAATCTAAGTGAATTGCAGGTAAAAGAGATCATTCCAACGCTGACGATTGCCCCGGATATTACAAAGGTTGTGATTCCACAGGGATGCGGCTACTTAATTCTGGACAAGAACTTTAATGAGCTTTACAGCAATATGGACGATGATGAAAAAGAAATTGCCCTGCTGTATGCAAAGGGAGAATATATTGAATATGCTACGGGGAGGCAGTTTGCACTTGTTGTCCGGGAAAACGAATTTTGCGTTTTAAGGTATTATATTGGTTCTCAATTTACAGTGTCATGGCTACCGGAATATTTTCCATCTCCTGACACGCTTGCGTTTATCCTGATGGCTGTAAATTCGCTGCTGGTCATTATCATACTGACCGCCAGATTTGCTAAGAACCTGCGTACACAACTGACCCCGCTTTTTGAAGCAACTGCGGAGGTTTCAAAGCAAAACCTTGATTTTGAAGTAGGACACGCCAAAATCAAAGAGTTTGAAGATGTCCTTGCATCTTTTTCAGATATGAAAGATAATCTGAAAATTTCGTTAGAACGGCAATGGAAAACCGAACAGACACAGAAAGAGCAAATCGCCGCGCTTGCCCATGATTTGAAAACGCCTCTGACGGTTATTCAAGGAAATGCTGATTTACTCACAGAAACAAATCTTGATGATGAGCAACGATTATACGCTGGTTACGTCGTGGAAAGCTCCGGCCAGATGCAGTCATATATTCAAACCCTGATTGATATATCACGGGCGGCGGTTGGTTATCAGCTCCATATTGAAAGTATAGACTTGCCAGCGTTCATGCAGCACTTGTTCGGTTATATGGAATCACTATGCCGGACAAAAGAAATCCGGCTGCAAATGAATACTGCTTCACTCCCTCAAATGCTGAAATTTGATAGGGTGCTGATAGAACGTGCTATTATGAATGTTATCAGTAATGGGCTGGACTACTCCCCGCAAGGCGGAACGCTTTATGTGGATGTTCAGAGTAACAACGGTTTCGTGGAAATTTCAGTCACAGACGAGGGAACGGGGTTTTCTAAAGAGGCATTATGCCACGCACAGGAACGGTTCTATATGGGCGATCAAAGCCGCAATTCAAAGCTACACTTTGGTATGGGTCTATATATTACAAATTCGATTATGGAACAACATAATGGTCAGCTTATTTTAGAAAATTCAAAAGAAACCGGCGGTGCAAAGGTTACTATGAAACTTCCTTGCTGATTTTCCGATAGTGTAATGGACGTCTTTTATATCCGTCCATTTTTCAAATCTTTATGGAATCTTCAAAAATTCCTCTTATCATGTATCTAAAGAAAAAACATCTGCCCAGCGGCAGAAAAGAAAAAAACCGCTGCTGGGCAGACCCATTTTCACGCTTAATTTATATTCACTGGTGGCGGTTTTGAGAAATCAAGGCCGCTGCTTTCTTTCTGTCATTCCCAGCAGTTAAAGGCATGGCGGCCCACGGGAGGACGCCGCCATGCTGTTTTAATGCTATTTGGCGAATATCCGCAAAAATCCGTTGTTGATGCTGCCGTAAAGTTCTCCCCACAGGCAATCGAGGTAGGACACATTTTTAGAACTGGTGCAGATCATCAGTGTCCCCTTCCATATGGAAGGGGCACCCCACGGCGTGGGATGCCATAATCAAAGATTACCGACAGCCGCAGGCTATCGCACCGGATGGCCTGCGGCTGCTCCCGCGCTGACAAAGAAATCTCGTAAATTCTCGAAACCAGGAGGTTTTACGAAAAGGATCCTCCTCTTTCCGCTTTGCACATTCGCCGCCATTAGGACATCGTTTTAGCGGCATCTCTTTCTCACGACTCCTTCAGCCAGCGGGAGAAATCCTCCGGTGTGATCGTGCCGTTGTCGCAATCCTCTTTTTTCTTTCTGGCTTCCTCACTCCAGGCGTAAAATACGCTCTTGGTCAGCTTGCCGGCGTTGATGCGGGCGAAACGCTTTTTGTACTCTCTGCGATATTCCTTGAACACCTCGTCGCCCTGCTTGCGCTGCGTCCATGTGTTGATGGCCCCGATCTCCCGGCAGGTGCGGCCCTTGCTGTCGCAGATCCGGTCGCAGTACTCCGTGCTGGCCTTGCCCGTCACAGCGAAGTAGCGCAGGCAGTTCTTGCATACCCGCATCCTCACCTCACGCTTCACGCACTCCCGTATATGGTGGTCGATGAGGTCATAGATGTCCTTGGGATATAGCACCTCGGCAAAGATCCGTCTGTCGATGACCTCGAAGTTGACAGGCTGTGGCTGGAACTGGAAAGTGTACAACGTGTCGTTGCCCTCGGCGTTGTAGTAGGCTACCATCTTTTCAGATACGGATTTCTTCTCGCCGTCCATGTCCAGCGCATGTGCGATTAAACTGATGATCTGTCGCTGCATGGTATCGATGTTGCTGTAAATGTGGCTGATTTTTTTATGGGGCAACAGCCGAAGATACTCCTTGGGCGTGACGCGCTCCACCGCTTTCAACCGCTCTGTCCAGTCCAGCCGCAGCAGCTCAAAATAGACGTGTCGGGATGCAAGCTCGTCCAGTCCTGCTGCTACGACCTGCAGGTCGTCCTTGGCGCCGGACTGGTAAAAAGCCAGCAAGGCTTTGTCCATTTTCTTGGTGATGGCTTCCAGCTCCTGCGTATCCATATACAGCAGCTCCATCAGACTTTCCGGGAACGGAAAGTCTTTTTTTATGGCCTGCTCTCTATCCGCCGCATCGGTGTACTCGTAGTACTCCCTGCCGCCGTCAATGTAGGTTTTAAAAATATAGTCTGGCATAATGTGCACTCCTTAAATTAGACTAATGAAATATACTGCTTTCGCTAAGACTTGACAATAGGGCGTTGACATGGTATAGTATGCTCAGAAGTAGACATAGAAAACATCTTTTATAAAATAAGTCTAATCCATTAAGGCGGATATGTCAACCGTTATTTTCGGAACCTTGAAAAGTGAATACCTGCCGCCGAAGCCCGGGCACTCCGGGCGAAGTGACGCCACGAGCCTGCAAAGGGAGAGCGCACCAACGGAGCAAGAGCGCGGCGTACAGCAGAGAAAAATCATGGGAGGTGAGATCAGACCTACACCATCACTAAAAAATGAATACGCTCTACCAACAAAGCTACAAGGAGGACACGATTTGAAGAAAAGCATTTATACCAGCTATGACGAACTGCCCCTGCTGCTGAATGTGAAGCAGCTGGTGGATCTCATGGGAGTCTCGGACTCCAGCATTTACGAACTCATTCAGGAGGATGATTTTCCCTCTCTGCGGATCGGCAAGCGCATCGTCGTTCCGAAGGAGGAACTGCGGAAATGGATTGCCGCACACACGAAAGGGGCGTCGGGATGCTGAACACGCCCTATGTGAAGAAGGACACCATCAAAAACTTTTTCCCCGTTCCCAACGCAGTCTTTGATCTGGGACTGCACCACATGGAGATCAACATCTACGCCTATCTGCTCCGCATTGAGGATCGACGAACCTACCAGTGCATCGTCAGCTACCCCACCATCGCAAGGAAGCTGGGCGTCTCGGTCAACACCGTGGCAAAGTATGTGGCCGCACTGGAGGAGCATGGTCTCATCCGAACAGAGCACACGGAGATCATCACCAGGGACGGTCTCAAGCGCAACGGCTGTCTCAGGTACACCATCCTGCCGATTAAGAATGCCCTCGCCCTCTGTTACGAGCGCCAGATGGAGAAGGCGGGGCAAGCCATGGAACGGCAGCGGGCACAGGCAAGAGCCGAAAAGCTGGGCGCTACGTTCACTCCGGCAGCAGGGGAGCGGAGCGCGTAAAGTACCGCCATGTACACCGCTGTAAGCCGCCGTGTGAGATTTTACGGTCGAAGGCAGCAACAACAGCGAGGGCAGTTATGTGGGGGCGTTCAGGGCAGAAATGCCCCGTAGGGGCAAAGTTCCCACCCTTCGGTGGGGCAAGCATAGCGTCCGGCTATACGCCGGACGCACTCGCCGGGGCAAGGCCCCGGCACCCCCGGCCCCAAGGGGGAGAAAGGAGTTCAATGCAGAGAAAGAAAACAGCGATCATCACCGCAAGAATGACACCGGGCATCAAAGACCTGATCCAGCATCAGGCCAAGCAAGCCGGAATGACTGTCACCGATTACATCATCACCTGCGCGCTGGGCAAGGAGATCGTCCGGGTGGACGGACTGGATGAGATCCTCGCCGAAGTGAAAGCCCAAGGCAGGAACCTCAACCAGCTCACGACACTGGCAAACATGGGACGCATCCAGATCCTCAGAAGCGACGAGCTCATAGACGGTTATGCAGATCTCTGCCAAAAGCTGCTGCGCATCAGCCGGGAGGTGCAGTAATGGCCATCTTCACCGCAGTACGCAACAAGAAACAGACGGCTGGTACGATGATGGGCGTGCTGAAATATGTGACGCAGGTCTGCAAAACCATGCTGGACGACCAATGGATGGTGACGGGACACAACTGCGTGGCAAGGGCATCGTACCTGGAAATGATGACAACCAAACAGCAATTCCGAAAAACGGATGGCAGACAATTCTATCACTTCGTCCAATCCTTCCCGGCGGAGGACGGGCTGACGCCACAGCAGGTCAACGCCATCGGCGTGGAGTTCGCGCAGAAGCAGTTCCCAGATTTTGAGGTAGTCGTGGCAACACACTTGGACACAAACCATCTTCATAACCATCTGGTGGTCAACAGCGTGAGCTGCAAGGACGGCAAAAAGCTGCACCAGAACGCTGCAGATCTCCAGCGGCATCGGCAGGTCAATGATGAGATCTGCATGGCGCACGGGCTGCAGGTGCTGGAGCCGCCAAAAAAGCACACTCGGAAAAAGCAGATGCGCCCCGGCGAGTACCAGGCGGGACTGCGGGGCGATAGCTGGAAGCTGGATCTCATCCAAGCCATCAACGACGCACTGGAATATGCCGATGACCGGGAGAGCTTCGTCGAAAACATGGAGTACGAGGGCTATGAAGTTATCTGGACGGACACTCGGAAACATATCACCTTTGTCTGTCCTGACGGTCGGCGGTGCCGGGACAGCAGCCTCCGCGATGAAACATTTCTGAAGGAGAATTTGGAAACGCTGTTTGCCTACCGACAGGCGGTGGGCTTCCGGCCCAACACGCCGGAGCCGGAGGAGGGCTGGATGGGAGAACTGGCAAGCGAGCTGGTTCGGCTGGGTCGGTCCATAGAGGAGGCAGACGATTTGCCGCCGCTGCCTGCGCCGCCGGCATGGACGGAGAGCAAGCAGCGGCATCGAGAGGCGCTGAAGAAACTGGCCTTGGGACAAAAGCTGAGCCGGGGGCAGAGCTGGCAGCAGACCATGTGGTGAAAGCTATGGGCGCGACTGTTGTTGCTTTCGTAGAAAGTGCGTCGACATCGATAATTCTTCTCGCTTTCGCAAAGGGTTATCGGTATGGTGTGTTTGTAAAACAGGCTGCAGGCAGCGCAGGGAATGCACTGCCTATACAAAGAAAAACGGACGGGAGGGATAACTGTAAATGGCGAAACGAAGGCCATCCGGCGACGGCATGGTACGCAAGCGTGACGATGGTCGCTGGGAAGGGCGTATTGTGGTCGGACACAAGGAAAATGGCGACTCGATTTTCCACTATGTATCCGCGAAGACGCAAAAGGCTCTGATGGAAAAGATGCATCGGTATATTGTCGAGTATGACGGGGCCGAACTTACGGAGGACAGCCGCATGACACTGGGGGAGTGGCTGGACATCTGGTTGAGGGAGTGTGCCGAACCGTCGGTCCGGCCATCCACATACAAGGGCTACCGTGGGTATGCAGAGCGAAATATCAAACCCTACCTTGGCAGCAAACAAATCAGCAAGGTGACTGCTGCCGATGTTCAGACCTTGTATCGAAAGCTGCAGCGGGAGGGCGGCGTGGACGGCGGGGCGCTGTCTCCCACCACGGTCCGCAGGATACACGGCGTCCTGCATCAGGCGCTGAATGCGGCTGTTGACCGCCACCTGATCGTAAAGAACCCCACCGACGATGTGACACTGCCGAAGAAAGTGACTGCCGCAAAAACTATCCTCAATGACAAACAGCTGGAACGATTCATAGAAGCTATTAAGGCAGATGAGCACTGGCACGACTTCTTCTATCTGGAGATCACCACCGGCCTGCGGCAGGGTGAGCTGTGCGGCCTTATGTGGACAGACTTTGATGCGGAAAAAGGAACGCTGACCGTCCGCAGAACACTCCACAACAAGGAGGGCGGCGGTTACTATGTGGGCGAAACGAAAACCGGTGCGGGACGCAGGATCATCAAGCTGCCGCCCAGCACGGCGCAGCTGCTGTCCGAGCGAAAAAGGACATCCATCTCCCAGTGGATATTCCCGAACCCGATCCACCCGGAAGACCCCATCATGCCGAACAGCGGTTACACCCGCATGAAAAAGCTGCTGGCGGAAGCAGGGCTTCCCAATATGCGCTTTCACGATCTCCGGCACACCTTCGCCACTCACGCGCTGACCAGCGGCGTGGATGCCAAAACGCTCTCCGGCATTCTGGGCCACACGAAAACCTCGTTCACGCTGGACACCTACACCCATGTCACAGGGGATATGCACCGCAAAGCGTCAGGGATCGTGGGCGAGTTCATGAGTGATTTTGTAGTGAAGGGGTGATCACATGGCAAGGAAACGCAAAAACGGTCAGGGTACTGTCCGCTTGAGAAGCGACGGACGGTGGGAAGGCCGTCACATCGTGGGCTACGATGAAAACGGAAAGGCAAAGCAAAAAAGCGTCCTGGCAAAAACAAAGGCGGAATGCGTGGAAAAGCTGAAAAGGCTTCGGGAGGGGTACACCGAGGTCGCCCCCTTCAAGGTAAAACCGGATATGCGGTTTGGAGATTGGATGAATTACTGGTACGAAAATCACTGCAAGCCATCCATCCGCCCCACTACGCAGAAGGGCTATGAGGAGTGGATCTATGTCCACGCTATTCCCGGTCTCGGGCATATCCCGCTGAATAAGCTGACGCAGGCGGACTGCCAGAAGTTTCTGAACGAAATGAAGGCCAACGGCAGGAAAACACATCGGGACACCAAGGGCCCGGAAATGGCGGAGCGGTCGGTGCGAAGCTGCTATCATGTAATACGGATGGCGCTGGACAGGGCAGTCAAGGATGGCTTGATCAAGAAAAATCCCATCCTCGGCGTCAAGCTCCCACCGCCGGAGCCGAAAGAGATGAAGGTGCTGTCCAAAGAAGAAATTCAGCGATTTCTGATACAGGCCAAAGCGGAGGGGATGTACGAACTCTTCCTGCTGGAGCTGACCACCGGACTGCGGCGGGGCGAGATACTGGCTCTCACATGGGATGACCTGAATTTCGAGACGGGAGAACTCTGTATCAGCAAGCAGGTCACACCTGTGGGCGGTAGGAATATCATCAGCGAGCCGAAAACAAAAGCAGCGTTTCGCACGATCATCCTGCCGCCAGTCATGGTAGGACTTCTGCGGGAATATCGGAAAGAAGTATTCTCCCCGCTGATGTTCCCGTCCCGCATCAAGCCGAACCAGCCCATCGACCCCAGCTATGTCCGCAAGCGGCTCCAGCAGATATTGGAACGGGCAGACTGCAAAAGGGTGCGCTTTCACGATCTGCGCCATACCTTCGCCACCATGTCACTGGAACACGGCATGGATGTGAAGACACTGTCCGCCATCATTGGCCATGTCTCCGCCAAGACCACGCTGAATATCTACACCCACATTACCAACGAAATGCAGGAAAATGCCGCAGCCAGCATCGACCGCGGCATCGCAAAGGCAGAAATATCCCGACAGAAAGCAGAAGCTGCATCAGAGGCGCAGAGGTTTGAACCGTACACACCGCCGCGCCGCAGACCCGGCACGGGCTACATCAAGCAGCTCAAGGAGGATCTGTGGGAGGGACGGTACTCGCCCGTCTGGCCAGACGGCAAGAAGCACTCCCGCAATGTATATGGCCGCACGCGGGAGGAATGTGAGGAAAAGCTGGCGAAGCTGATCCTGCAAATGAAAGCGGAGATCGCTGTCCTGCGGAATGGGACGGCTGCGGAGTATCCAGACGGCGTCAGCCCCAAGAAAAAGCAGCTGGCGGAGTACCTGCGCCAGCACCCCGGCGTGAGCAATAAAAGCTATATTGCACGGGAAACAGGCATGGACCGCACCACGGTGCAGAAATACTATGACGAGGTCAGAGCAGAACTTGCCGAACCGGCAAACACATAAAACGAAAATCCGCAGGTGGTGAGGGGCTGCTACTCACCGCCTGCGGATTCCAAGAGTGGTCAGGATTTTCTGCCGTCTGTGGTATAATTGTGGTCAAACGAAAAAATCACCGCCGAATTGGCGGTGATTTTTCTCGAAATGGTGGACCTAATCGGGATCGAACCGACGACCTTACGGATGCGAACCGTACGCTCTCCCAGCTGAGCTATAGGCCCATATTGCCGATTTTTGCAGGTTTTTTGCAACAAAAAGCTGATTTTCAAGTTTTCCGATTTTAGAAGAATTCAGAGAAAAACCTCTCCGAAATCATGGACTGAAACTCGCAGGTCGATGTGCGACCATAGGGATGCGAACCGAACGCTCTCCCAGCTGAGCTACAAGCCCATATGAACAGGGCAGCACACCCTGCTCATCTATTATACACATTTCCCGGCGGATTGCAAGCATTTTCTTCCCCTGCGGGCAAAAATCCGGTTCCGGCGGCGGGGCGGGAGCCGATTGTAAAGCCTTCTGATTTGTGATAAAATGCATGCCGGACCATAAAAGACAAAGGAGGCGCGCCATGGACCGGGAAGCCTTTGACCGGAAATATGCCGCCCGGCTGAACCGCCAGCAGCAGGAGGCGGTGCACGCCGTGGAGGGCCCTGTGCTGCTGTTGGCGGTGCCCGGCAGCGGGAAAACCACCGTGCTGGTGACCCGCCTGGGCTATATGCTGTGCTGCTGCGGCATTGCGCCGGACCAGATCCTCACCATGACCTATACCCGGGCCGCCGCCGGGGAGATGAAGCAGCGCTTTGCCGCCCTGTTCGGTCAGGACTGCCCCCATCCCCCGGAGATCCGCACCATCAACGGCGTGTCCTCCAAGATCATCGCCTACTATGCCCAAAATTGCGGCAAAAGGCCGCCCTTCACCCTGGCGGAGGACGAGAGCGCCCTGGCGAAGCTGGTTTCGGACCTGTACCGGGACCTGTGCGGCGAGTACCCCACCCAGAGCGTGGTGAAGGAGCTGCGCAAGAGCATCGCCTATGCCAAAAATATGATGCTGCCGGAGGAGCGGCTGGGGGAGCTGGACACCGGCTTTGAGAAATTCCCGGAGCTGTACCGGGAATACGGCAAGGCCCTGCGGGACAATGAATGGATGGACTATGACGACCAGATGGTGTACGCCAAAAAAATTCTGGAGCTCCACGAGGATGTGCGGACCTATTTTCAGAACCGCTTCCCCTATATCTGCGTGGACGAGTCCCAGGACACCTCCCGGATTCAGCACGCCATCATCCGCCTGCTGGCCGGGAAAAGCGGCAATATCTTCATGGTAGGCGACGAGGACCAGAGCATCTATGGCTTCCGGGCCGCCTATCCGGATGCCCTGATGCAGTTTGAACAGACCTATCCCGGGGCCCGGGTGCTGCTGATGGAGGAAAACTACCGCTCCACGCCGGAAATTCTCCGGGCGGCGGACGCCTTCATCCGGAAAAATCACCACCGCCGCCCCAAGACCATCCACCCCACCCGGGCCTCCGGCGCTGCCGTCCGGGTGATCTACGCCATGGACCGGGCCGACCAGTACCCCTGGCTGGTGAATATGGCGGCTAGCGTCCAGGAGGAGACGGCGGTGCTTTACCGCAACAACGACAGCGCCCTGCCGCTGATCGACCTGCTGGACCGGGGCGGGATATCCTATCGCTGCCGCCGGATGGACGACGCCTTTTTCACCCACCGGATCGTGGCGGACATCCGGGACATCATCGCCCTGGCCCATGACCAGACGGACGCGGAGGTTTTTCTGCGAATTTACTACAAGGTCGGCGGCGGAATCTCCAAAAAGGCGGCGGAGTACGCCTGCCAGAAAAGCCGGGCCAACGGAGGCTCCATCCTCCGGGAGCTGCTGGGCTTTCCGCAGCTGTCCCAATACGGCAGGGACAGCGCCGCCGCTCTGCTGACCATGCTGCCCATGCTTTTGCAGGACACTGCCGCCCAGGGCCTGAGCCGCATCTGGGACGGCCTGCGCTACCGGGACTATGCGGAGCGCCAGAAGCTGGACGGCGGCAAATATGAAATTCTCTGCCTGCTGGCCCGGCAGGAGAGCGGGCTGGAGGGGCTGTGCCGCCGCCTGGACGAGCTGCAGGCCCTGGTGTCGGCCCCCTCCCTGCCCTGCGGCGGCCTGATCCTGTCCACCGTTCACTCCAGCAAGGGCCTGGAGTATGACACGGTGTATCTGCTGGACGTGCTGGACGGCATCCTCCCGGCGGTGACGGAGCCGAAGGACGCCGGGCAGCAGGACCAGTATCAGGAGGAGCGGCGGCTGTTCTATGTGGCCGTGACCCGGGCCCGGAACCGGCTGTATCTGTTCTCCTGCCGGAATCGGGAGTCCGCCTTTGCCGACGAGCTGCGCCGGGAGCTGCCCCGGGAATACATCGGGCCGGAGGACGTGTTCGCCTCCCTGAATACGGAGCCGTGCGGAAAGCACTATCGACACGCCGAAAAGGGCGGCGGCGTGATCCGGGCCTGCTGCCGGGGGCGGTGCATGGTGGCCTATGCCTCCGGCGAGACGGAGTTCCTGACCCTGGGCCAGATGGTGGACCGGCGGGCCGTGGCCTGGAGGGTCCCGGACCGGCCTGCTCCACCGGCGGTGCCCCGGGAGCAGGCGGCGCTGCCGCCGGGGGTCCGTCCCGGGCAGAGGGCCGTCCACAGGGTCTTCGGACCGGGAACCGTGTTATCCTTCCGGGATCCCATCGTGGAGATACGCTTTCCCGCCAAGGGGGACAAGAAATTCGTCCTGTCCGACTCGGTGCAGCGGGGGCTGCTGCGCCTTGAGAAGTGAGGGAGTGCCGGCATTTTCCCAGATTCAGGAAATCCCTGCATGATACTGTTCGCTATGGGGAAACATAAACAGTGAAAAAAGTAGATATGTCAGGGACGTTGTATAAGGAAATTGTATGACACATTCGCCGAAATGTGTTGCATTTTTTGGGGCGTGTATTATAATATGGACATACCCGCAGTTCTATCAGGCAAATACAGACAAGAAGGTGATCAATTATGGAACTTCAGATTCAGGATCTTGTTTCTTCCATCAAAAAGGACGGCATCGACAGCGCAAATCAGCAGGCCGCCGCGATCCTGGCCGACGCCCGGAAGCAGGCGGACGCCATCATCGCCGACGCAAAGAGTCAGGCGGATAAGCTGCGGGACGACGCCAAGGCCGAGATCGAGGTGTTCAAAAACAGCGCCCAGCTCAGCGCCCAGCAGGCCAAGCGGGACGCGGTCCTGGCCTTCCGGCAGGAGGTGCAGCAGGAGTTTGAGAAAATCCTGGCCGCCGACGTGGGCAAGGCTCTGGACCAGCAGACGCTGGCCAAGCTCATCCAGGCAGCCCTCCAGGGAGAGGACGTTTCCGGCTACGCCGTGGAGGTGGGTCAGGTGACGGACGGCATCCGCCAGCAGCTGGCCCAGGAGCTGAAAAACGGCCTGGAGCTCCGCCCCTCCAAGAAGGTGGGCGCAGGCTTCCGGCTGGCCGCCAAGGACGGCTCCGGCTATTTTGACTGCTCCGACCAGGAGATCGCGGAGATGCTCATGCCCTTCTTCCGGGATATGCACCTGTAAGGGGGCGGCCTATGGCTTCCTACTACTATCTCATCTCCAGCCTGCCCATGCTCCGGACCCAGGGGGAGCCCCCTATGGACTATGCCGCTTTTCTGGCCATGTGCCGCTCGGCGGTCAGCGCCGGGGTATACCGGACGCTGGAGGAGCTGACGGTGGACTCGGACAAGGGGCCGCTGCTGTCGGAGTGGGCCGGGTTTTACAAGGCCCTGTGCCGGGAGCTGACCTATCAGCGGAATGTGAAGCTGGGACGGCCCTGCGCCGTGCCCTCCGACCGGGACGCCGGCATTGTCCAGACGGTGACGGCGGCGGTGAACGCCGAAAATCCCCTGGAGGGGGAGCGGCTGCTGCTGGACCTGGAATTCCGCCGCCTGGACGGCATGATCGGCCTGCACAACTTCGATGACCACGCCCTGTACGGCTACGCCATGAAGCTGCAGCTGCTGGAGCGGCAGCGGACCTTCCGGTATGAGTCCGGCAAGCGGGCCTTCGACGGCCTGATGCAGAGCATCCGCCAGCAGGTTTCCAGCCTATAACGAAACAGGAGAATCAAAATGGACAAAGTGACAGGATATGTGACCGGAGTGAACGGGAATCTGGTGGCAGCCACCTTTTCCGGCTCCGTCCGAAAGAATGAAGTGGGCTATGTCCTGGTGGGCGATGACCGGCTCAAGGGCGAGGTCATCCGCGTCAACGGCGACACGGCCAGTATGCAGATCTATGAAATGACCAACGGCATCCAGGTGGGCGACCGGGTGGAGCTCTCCGGCCAGCTGATGAGCGTGGAGCTGGGCCCGGGCCTGCTGACCCAGGTGTTCGACGGTCTGCAGAACCCCCTGCCGGAGCTGGCGCAGCAGTGCGGCTTCTTCCTGCAGCGGGGCGTGTATCTGGATCCCATCCCCAACAAGGACTGGGAGTTTACCCCCCTGGTGAAGCCCGGTGACCACGTCACCGCAGGCGACGCCGTGGGCAGCGTGCCCGAGGGGCTGTTCACCCACCTGATCATGGTGCCCTTCGGCCTGAAGGACCAGGGCTGGCGGGTGAAATCCGTCCGGGAAAAGGGCGTGTACAACGTCCGGGACACCGTGGCGGTGCTGGAAAACGAAAGCGGCGAGGAGAAAGAGCTGACCATGGTGTTCTCCTGGCCCGTGAAGCAGCCCATCCGCTGCTATGAGGAGCGTCTGCGCCCGGACGAGACCCTGGTGACCAAGCTCCGCTCCATCGACACCTTCCTGCCGGTGGCCAAGGGCGGCACCTTCTGCGTGCCCGGCCCCTTCGGCGCGGGCAAGACCGTTCTGCAGCACATGGAGGCCAAGAACGCCGATGTGGACATCGTCATCGTGGCCGCCTGCGGCGAGCGGGCCGGCGAGGTGGTGGAGGTGCTGAAGGAGTTCCCCGAGCTGGTGGACCCCCGCACCGGCCGCTCCCTGATGGAGCGCACCATCATCATCTGCAACACCTCCTCCATGCCCGTGGCCGCCCGTGAGGCGTCGGTGTACACCGCCGTCACCATGGCGGAGTATTACCGCCAGATGGGTCTGGACGTGCTGCTGCTGGCGGATTCCACCAGCCGCTGGGCCCAGGCCATGCGTGAGATGAGCGGCCGTCTGGAGGAGATCCCCGGCGAGGAGGCCTTCCCCGCCTATCTGGAGTCCGTTATCGCCTCCTTCTATGAGCGGGCCGGTAAGGTCCGGCTGAAGAACGGCAAGATCGCCTCCGTCACCATCGGCGGCACCGTGTCCCCCGCCGGCGGCAACTTCGAGGAGCCCGTGACCCAGGCCACCCTGAAGGTGGTGGGCGCGTTCCACGGTCTGTCCCGCGAGCGGTCCGACGCCCGCAAATACCCCGCCATCCACCCCATCGACTCCTGGTCCAAGTACCGGGGCGTGGTGGATATGGAGCGGGTGGAGCAGGCCCGCAGCATCCTCAAGCGCAGCAACGAGATCAACCAGATGATGAAGGTCATCGGCGAGGAGGGTACCTCCGCCGAGGACTATATCGTATACCAGAAGGGCGAGCTGCTGGATGCGGTGTATCTGCAGCAGAACTCCTTCGATCCCATCGACGCCGCCTGCGACCCCGACCGTCAGATCCACGAGTTCAACGTGCTGTATGACGTGCTGACCCGGGACTTCGCACTCAGCGACAAAAAAGAGATCCGCGCCTTCTTCAACCAGGTCCGGCAGGAGTTCCTGGACTGGCACAACACCGTGTTCCGCACCCCGGAATTTGAGGCCCAGGAAAAGCGGCTCAAGGACTTTTACCTGAGCAAGGCAGCGGGTTGAGAGGGGAGTCAATATGCAGAAAGTTTACACGAAAATTGAGTCCATCGTGGGCAACGTCGTCACGGTCCGGGCCACCGGCGTCCGCAACGGCGACCTGGCCCTGGTGGGCGACAGCTATGCCAACGTCATCAAGCTGGACAAGGACCTGGTGACGCTGCAGGTGTTCAGCGGCACCCAGGGCGTCAGCACCACGGACCCGGTCCGTTTCCTGGGCCGCCCCATGATGGTGTCCTTCTCCGACCACCTGCTGGGCCGCATCTTCGACGGCGCCGGTGTCCCCCGGGACAACGGCCCCGCCCTGACGGAGAATATGATCCCCATCGGCGGCCCCTCCGTGAACCCGTCCAAGCGTATCGTGCCCAATAAGCTGATCCGCACCGGTATCCCCATGATCGACGTGTTCAACACCCTGGTGGAAAGCCAGAAGCTGCCCATCTTCTCCGTGTCCGGCGAGCCGTATAACCAGCTGCTCTCCCGCATCGCCATGCAGGCCCAGGTGGACGTGATCGTCCTGGGCGGCATGGGCCTGAAGTACGACGACTATCTGTACTTCCGGGACACCCTGGAAAAGAGCGGCGCCATGGGCCGCACGGTGATGTTCATCCACACCGCCTCCGACCCCACCGTGGAATGCACCCTGGTGCCGGATATGGCCCTGGCCGTGGCGGAGCAGTTCGCCCTGGCCGGAAAGCGCGTGCTGGTGCTGCTGACGGATATGACCAACTACGCCGACGCCCAGAAGGAAATGGCCATCACCATGGAACAGGTGCCCTCCAACCGGGGCTATCCGGGCGATCTGTACAGCTGCCTGGCCGCCCGCTATGAAAAGGCCGTGGACTTTGAGGGCGCGGGCTCCATCACCATCCTGGGCGTTACCACCATGCCCGGCGACGACGTGACCCACCCGGTGCCCGACAACACCGGCTATATCACCGAGGGCCAGTATTACCTGAAAAACGGCCACATCGAACCCTTCGGCTCCCTGTCCCGCCTGAAGCAGAACGTCAACGACAAGACCAGAAGCGACCACCGGGCCCTGATGGACGGCATGATCCGGCTGTACAGCGCCTATAAGGAGAGCCTGGAAAAGAAGTCCATGGGCTTCATGATGTCCGAGTGGGACGAAAAGCTGCTGAAATACGGGCACCTGTTTGAAACGAAGCTGATGGACCTGAGCGTGAATATCCCGCTGGAGGAGGCGCTGGACCTGGGCTGGGAGATCCTGGCCGAGTGCTTCGAGCCCAACGAAACCGGCCTGAAAACCAGCCTCATCCAGGAGAGATGGCCCAAGCGGTCCGCCGTGGAATGAGGGTGCGCCTATGGCTGTCAAACTTACCAAAAATGAATTGAAGGTGCAGAAGGACCGCCTGAAGCAGTTTCAGCGCTATCTGCCCACCCTGCAGCTGAAAAAGCAGCAGCTGCAGTCCGTGGTGATGCAGGTAACGGCCCAGCTGGAGCAGGTGGAGCAGCAGCGCCGGGCCGCCGTGGACGGGCTGGACGACTGGGTGGCCGTTTTCGCGGAAAACGACAGCTTCCCGGCGGACAAGCGCCTGGAGACCCTGATCCGCCCCCACCATGTGGTGTGCGGCCAGGAGAACATCGCCGGTGTCACCGTTCCGGTGTTCCAGGAGCTGAGCTTTGAGGAGATCCAATACGACGTGGCGGACTACCCCCTGTGGGTGGACACCGCCGCCGTGCGCCTGCGGGAGATCGCCCGGCTGGACGCTCTGGAAAAGACCCTCCGCCGCCAGGTGGAGCTTCTGGAGCAGGAGCTGCGCTCCACGGCCCAGCGGGTGAACCTGTTTGAAAAGGTCAAGATCCCCGAGGCCAAGGAGAACATCCGGGTCATCGGCATCTACCTGGGCGACCAGCAGACCTCCGCCGTGGTGCGGGGCAAGATCGCCAAGAAAAAGCTGCAGGAGGTGAGCCGATGATCGAAAAAATGAAGGTCGTCCACATTGTGGCGGCCGCATCGGAAAAAACCGCCCTGCTGGACCGGCTGCGGACCCTGGGCATCGTCCACTTCGGCGAAAAGGCCAGCGCCGACCAGCGGCATCTGGAGCGCTTCGCGGAGCTGTCCAGGATGGAGATGCTTCTCCAGGAATACACGGGACAGGAGCCGGAAAAAAAGCTGCTGTCCGACAAGGAATTTGAGGTCTTTTACAAGGACCTGGCCGCCTGCATGGACCGGCACAAGGCCCTGCAGGAGCAAAAGACCGCCGTCCACGCGGCTGCGGAGCGGCTGTCCGAATGGGGAGCCTTCTCCCCGGCGGAGCTGCGGTCGCTGGGGGACCAGGGCCTGGATATCCACATTTACCGCACGGACAAAAAGACTGCGGCCGCCCTGGCGGCGGACCCGGACGTGCGTGTGATCCGGCTGGCCCCGGTGGGAAAGATGCCCACCCTGGCCTCCATCGGGCCCCTGCCCGCCTCGTATCCCGTCACCGAGTTCCCCATCCCCGAAAAGGGCCTGGAGGAGCTGAACCAGGAGTGGGAGGACTGCGACCGGGGCATCCGGGTCTGCGAGGCGGAGCTGCACGACGCTGCCCGGCACCTGCCCAGCATCCACGACCAGATGCTCAAGACCCAGAACGCCGCGGAGTATTCCGCCGTCAGCAACACGTCCCAGAGCCAGGATGGCCTGGTGTGGCTGACGGGCTATATCCCGGCAGCGGAGGTGGAGGGCTTCAAAAAGGCCGCCGCCCAGGCCCACTGGGCCTGGGCCATGGAGGACCCCGCCGCCGATGACGACAAGGTCCCCACCAAGGTCAAGTACAACAAGGTCACCCGCCTGATGATCCCGGTGTTCGACATTCTGGGCGTGGTTCCCGGCTATCGGGAGTACGACATCTCCTTCTGGTTTCTGGGCTTCTTCACCCTGTTCTTTGCCATGATCATCGGCGACGCCGGATACGGCTGCCTGTTCCTGCTGGCGGCCCTGGTCATGACCCTGAAGAATAAGAAGGCGTCCACCGCCGTGCAGCTGCTGTGGCTGCTGTCCATCGCCACCATTGTGTGGGGCGCGCTGACAGGCACCTGGTTCGGCCTGGAGCAGGCCATGGACGTGCCGCTTCTCAAGAGCCTGGTGATCCCCACCTTCGCCAACTATCCCGCCCACTTCGGTGTGGAATCCACCACCCAGCAGAACACCATCATGAAGTTCTGCTTCATCCTGGGCACGGTGCAGCTGTCGCTGGCCTGCGTCATGAACATCCGGCGCAAGCTGGGGGAGAAGGACCTGAGCTGGCTGGCGGACCTGGGGTGGCTGGCCGCCATCGACGCCCTGTATTTCGTGGTGCTGTACCTGGTCATCGGCCAGCAGGTAAACCTGATGCCTGTGGCCTGCGTGGTCATCGCGGGCTTCCTGCTGGTGGTGCTGTTCGGCGGCATGTCCCCGGACAAGAGCTTCGGCCAGGGCCTGAAGGCGGGCCTGGGCGACGCGTTCACGGTGTTCCTGAACACCATCAGCGCCTTCGGCAACATCATGAGCTACATCCGCCTGTTTGCCGTGGGCATGGCCTCCCTGGCCATCGCTCAGAGCTTCAACAACATGGCCCTGGGCTTCAAGGGCCCCTTGGTCATCGCCGCCGTCCTGATCCTGCTGATCGGTCACGGGCTGAACATCGTCATGGGCCTGCTGTCTGTGGTGGTCCACGGCGTCCGCCTGAACCTGCTGGAGTTTTCCGGTCAGCTGGGTATGGAGTGGGCCGGTATTGCTTACGATCCCTTTAAAAAGCACGATAAAATCAAAAAATAAACGGATAGGAGATCAACTATGAATATCGAATTTATTGGTATGGCGTGCGCTCTGGGCCTGTCCGCCATGGGCTCTGCGTTCGGTTCCGGCTTTGCGGCTCAGGCCTCCGTGGGTGCGTGGAAAAAGTGCTACGCCAACGGCAAGCCCGCCCCCTTCATCATGGTGGCCTTCTCCGGCGCACCGCTGACCCAGACCATCTATGGCTTCCTGCTGATGAACTTCATCCGCAGCGCCGTGGAGGGCGGCTGTGACGCGGCTCTGGCCATGTTCACCGGCATCTTCGCGGGCCTGGCCATCGGCCTGTCCGCCTTCTTCCAGGGCAAGGTGGCCGCCGCCTCCGCCGACGCTCTGGGCGAAACCGGAAAGGGCACGGCAAACTACTTCATTGTCATCGGTATTATCGAAACGGTGGCACTGTTCACCCTGGTGTTCAGCCTGCTGCTGCTCCAGTAACCCTGCAAAAGCAAGGGAATCCGGTCCCCTGCCAGACAACGCAAAAAACTTCCCCTGCCTATAGCAGGGGAAGTTTTTTGCTTATTAAAAAGGTCTCGCAAAGTTTGCCGCCTGCGGGTTTCGCGCATTTTGGACAAGTATTAGTAATACTTCACCAGCCCCGACAGCAGCAGGGTGGGGAGCAGCAGCAGGACCAGAAAGGCCAGCATGTACAGCGGCGACAGGGCGGCGAAATCGCCGGCGGTGGTCAGATAGTACGACAGCACCAGGCCGCACAGGCCGCCGATCCAGCTGAGGACGGTGGACCAGCGCACCGCCTGACACATCCGCTGGCTGCCGATGACGGTTTCCGCCATAGGCAGCAGGCCGTCCCGATAGATCAGGGCGTTGGGGGTCTCCCCGGGCTGGGCGGTCAGGTCCGCCAGGGCCAGCCGGGTGGCCACCCCCGGGTAAATGGGCCGGGCGTTCAGGCGGAATTTCCGCTTCAGCAGATTGGGGGTGATGTTGACGCCCCGGGTGGCCAGCACCGGGGTCACCCGGTTCCGGCGCAGGGCCCGCAGGGCCCACTCCACGTTCCGGGAGGGCAGGTACTTCACCGCGAAGATGGCCGCCAGGCGGCCGTCCACCGTCATGAAAACGCCGGTTTCCATTTTCAGGTCCCGGGGCAGGGCGATGCGGCGCTTTTTCATGAAATAGGCGCTGCCCATGGCCACCGTGGCCCCCCGGACGGTGCAGTCGATGCCGCCGTCCTCGTAATAGTGCAGGTCGTGGGCGTCGTAGCGGAAGCTGACCTGGCCGTCCATCAGCTGCAGCAGCAGGGGCGTCAGCTGGCTTCCGGCGGCCCGGCACAGGGCCTCGGCATAGGCCAGGGCCTCACCGATCTCCTGATCGTATACCTTCAGGCCGTTAAGCTCCACCGTACCCAGGGCGGCGGAGGGCTCGTTCTTCTCCTTGCCGTGCAGGGACAGGACCCCGACCGGGAACAGGTCCTCGTCCGTGACCACCACCCGGCGGGCGGCGGTAATGGTCCGGGCGCCCTTCCAGCCCGCCACGGCGCAGCCGCTTTTGTGCAGGCGGCGGCACAGCAGGGACAGGGGCAGCGTCCCGGACAGGGGCAGGGACAGGGGCACCGTGGCCGACAGCAGCGCCGACCACAGCCAGAGGAAGCGGTTCATCTGGTGCCCACTGAGGGCTGCCACCAGGGCCAGCACCGTGGCCAGGGCCAGGTACAGCGGCGTCAGAATGGGCTGCCACCGGGCGGCGGGGTCCGGGGACTGCCACAGGCGGTAAAAGCCCTCCAGCCGCCCCTGCTGCTTGCAGGCTCCGGCGGCGGTGACGGAGGCCACATACGGCGGCGTGCCACCCAGCTGGGCCAGGCGGAAGCTGTCATACCGGGCCCGGGCGGCGCGATACTGGCCGCAGGCGCAAAGATACAGCAGCAGGGCCGCCGGGGCGGCAAAGGGCAGGTTCGGGCATTGCCCCAGAAACAGGCACTGGGCGCTGTCCGCCAGGGCTGCCAGGCCGCACACCAGCGCCGCCGCCGGGGCGGTGACGCGCCCATGGCCCAGGCTCTCCCCTGCCTCGTGCCACAGCCGGGTGCTCAGCAGCAGGCACAGGGCCAGCAGTCCCGCCGGTATGCCGCAGCGCAGCCAGACGTGGTCATACCACCCCTGGGACAGCAGGTCCAGCCCGTCGATGACGGCCACGGCTATGGCCAGCAGGGTGGGGACCGTCAGCAGCAGACGCTGCCGGTGCAGCCGGGCGCACTGCCACTTCTGCTCCCGGGCGGCGTCGTCCATGGTGGGCTCCGGCTCCGGCGGCTCCTCCGGGGCGTCGTCCGGGTTTTCCAGGTCCCGGGCGGGGATGCGGTCCCGGACCCACTGGGCGGCGGCGGACAGGCGCTCCCTCAAAGGCACCCGCTCCGGCAGGACGCCGTCCTCGTCGTCCTCCTCCGGGATGGCCTGGGGCTCGTCCGGGTCCCCCTGCCGCTGCCGGAAGCGGCGGCGCAGCCGGTCCAGGGGGTTCTCCCGGGGCGGTTCGTCGTCCGGGCGATACTCCGGCTCCGGAACAGGCTCCGGAACAGGCTCCGGTTCCGGTTCAGGTTCTGGTTGTGGTTCTTGTTCCGGCTCCGGTTCCGGTTCGGGGGCCGGCTCCGGCTCGGGGACCGGTTCGGGTTCGGGGATGGGCTCCGGTTCCGGGGCAGGCTCCGGCTCCCTTCGGGACCCACCCGAGCCGAATTCGTCCAGAATGTCGTCTATGGTGAAGTCCATCTCCGGCGGCGTGGGCCGCATGTCTTCGTTACGCATGGTGATCCCTCGTTGTTATCCCCGGCGCTGGCGCACGGCCTCATACAGCAGGATGGCGGCGGCCGCCGACGCGTTCAGGGAGGAAATATGCCCCTTCATGGGGATGCTGACCAGGAAATCGCAGTTTTCCGCCACCAGGCGGCTCATGCCGTCTCCCTCGGAGCCGATGACAATGGCCGCCGGGCCCTTGAGATCGGCGCTGTACAGGTCGGTGGAGGCTCCGGCGGCGGTGCCGAAGATCCAGACCCCCTGCTTTTTCAGGTCCTTCAGGACGGAGGTCAGGTTGGCCACCCGGGCCACCGGCAGATAGCTGACGGCTCCGGCGGAGGTCTTGCCCACGATGGCGGTGAGGCCGGCGGACCGGCGCTTGGGGATGATGAGCCCGTGGGCCCCGGCGCACTCGGCGGTGCGGAGGATGGCCCCCAGGTTGTGGGGGTCGGAGATCTCGTCGCACACCACCAGCAGAGGCGGCTCCCCCTTGGCGGCGGCGGCATCCAGGATGCTCTGGACGCTGACGTATTCCCGGACGGCGGCCAGGGCGATGACCCCCTGGTGGGAGTGGGTGCGGCTCATGGCGTCCAGCTTCCGCCGGTCCGCCTCCACCACCACCACACCGGCCTCCCGGGCCCGGGAGGCGATATGGCCCAGGGTCTTGTCCGTTTCGCCCTTGGCCAGATAGATCTTGTCAATGGCCGTTCCGGCCCGCAGGGCCTCGATCACGGCGTTGCGGCCCTCAATGAGGCCGTCGGCCTCCGCCTGGGGGGCGGGCCGTCTGGTTTCGTTGTCTCTCATGGTGCGATGTCCTCGTTTTCGACGATTTTTCTTCAGTATACCATATTCTTCGGGCAAGATAAAGCGCCGGGGACACAAATTTTTCGCCATTTTTCCCGGCGGCCTTCCTTGTAACGGAGAGAAAAATGTGGTATGATAAGTTATTAAATTCGGAAAGTGCCGCCTATTTTACGAAAACGGGCGGCTGGGAGGTTTCCATTGGACAGAAAGCAAGTGCTTCTCGACGACGGGCAGATGGCCCGCCAGCGGGAATTTACCGAAAAAATCCACGCCATGCACCAGGCCCGGGGCCGGACGCCTCTGGCTCTGGTGGACACCTTCGGGTGCCAGCAGAACGTGGCCGACAGCCAGCACATCCTGGGGATGCTGCGGGACATGGGGTGCGAGTTCACCGACGATGCCGCCCGGGCGGACATCGTGGTCATGAATACCTGCGCCATCCGGGACCATGCGGAAAAGCGGGTTTACGGCACCCTGGGCGCCCTGACCCACACGAAAAAGGCGAACCCGGAGCAGATCATCTGCCTGTGCGGCTGTATGGCCCAGCGGCCGGAGGTGGCCCGGAAGGTCCGGGAGAGCTATCGCCATGTGGACCTGGTGTTCGGGCCCCAGGCCCTGTGGAAGTTCCCGGAGCTGCTGTACCGGGTGTATACCCGCCGGGGCCGGGTGTTCTCCGTGGAGAACGAGCACGGCTCCATCGCCGAGGGGATGCCTGTGGTCCGGGAGGGCCGGGTCCGGGCGTGGGTGTCCATCATGTATGGGTGCAACAACTTCTGCTCGTACTGCATCGTCCCCTACGTCCGGGGCCGGGAGCGCAGCCGCTCCCCGGAGAAGATCGTGGAGGAGGTCCGCCAGCTGGCGGCGGAGGGGTATAAGGAGATCACCCTGCTGGGCCAGAACGTGAACTCCTACGGCAAGGACCTGCCGGAGCCCTGGGACTTTGCGGACCTGCTGCGGGAGCTGGACAAGATCGACGGCGACTATCTGATCCGCTTCATGTCCTCCCAGCCCAAGGACGCCGGCTATAAGCTGTTTGACACCATGGCCCGGAGCCGCCATGTGGCCCACCAGCTGCACCTGCCGGTGCAGTCCGGCAGCGACCGGGTGCTGCGGGCCATGAACCGCCCCTATGACCGGGCGAAATACCTGGACCTGATCGGCTATGCCCGGAAGGTCATGCCGGACCTGGTGCTGACCTCCGATGTAATCATCGGCTTCCCCGGCGAGACGGAGGCCGAGGCCATGGAGACCGTGGACCTGGTGCGGCAGGTGGAATTCGACGCCCTGTTTACCTTCATCTTCTCCCCCCGGCCCGGTACGCCGGCGGCCCAAATGGACGACCCCGTTCCCCGGGCGGAGAAGCAGAAGTGGTTCGACATTCTGTGCAGCACCCAGAACGAGATTTCTGCCCGGCTCCACGCCGGGTATGTGGGCCGGACCCTGCGGGTGCTGGTGGACGGCGAGACCGACGACACCCGGTGGCCCCTGTCCGCCCGGACGGCGGGGGGACGGCTGGTGCACCTGGTGGGGGACAAGTCCGCCCTGGGCCAGTACCGGGACGTGAAGATCACCGACAGCAACACCTGGGCCCTGTTCGGGGAGATGCTTCCTGCATCAAAAGAACAACGTTCTTTTGATGCATAAAGCTGTCCAAAAAGGGCCTTGCCCTTTTTGGACAAAAGGCCCGCGGTCTGCTGCGCGCATAATTGGTCCGCCATGGGCGAACCAATTCCACACTTGCAGACCGAGAAGTATTTTCGGCCAGGTACACGCCCCGGCCGAAAATGATTGCATTTCATTTGCCGCCTGCGGGCGGCAAACTCTGCGAGGCTTTTTGATGCATAAGATATCACGGCCAACGCCGCGAAGCGGGCATATGCCCCATAGAACAATAAGTTTTGCACTTTTCAACAATGTTTTCCACCACCATTCGACAAATCAGCCGCCTATGCGGCAGAAAGCGCGGGTGAAACCATGGCAGAGCTGACCCCCATGATGAAGCAGTATCTGCAGATCAAGGAACAGAATCAGGACGCCATCCTGTTTTTCCGGCTGGGAGATTTTTACGAGATGTTCGGCGACGACGCCCGGAAGGCGTCCAAGGAGCTGGACCTGACCCTGACCACCCGGGATAAGGACAAGAACAAGAGCTTCGAGGAGAAGATCCCCATGTGCGGGATCCCCTATCACGCCTCGGATGCGTATATCGCCCGGCTCATCGCCAAGGGCTACAAGGTGGCCATCTGCGAGCAGACCGAGGACCCCGCCACGGCCAAGGGGCTGGTGGACCGGGACATCATCCGGGTGGTGACCCCCGGCACCGTCATCGACGCGGCCTGCCTGGAGGAGGGACGGTCCAACTTCTGCGCGGGGCTGTATCTGGACGACACCTGCGCGGGCTTCAGCGTGTGCGACATCTCCACCGGCAAGACCCACGTCACCGCCTTCCAGGGCCCGGACCGGGCGGAGCATCTGCTCAACGAGTTGGGGCGGTTTTCCCCGGCGGAGGCGGTGGTGAACCAGGCGGCCTATGACTGCGGGCCGCTGCTGAGTCTGATGCAGGATAAGCTCCACTGCCATGTGGAGCGGCTGCCCGCCGGGCGCTTCCAGCTGCAGGAGGCGGAAAGGACCGTCCGGCAGCAGTTCGGCGATGAGGCCGCGGGACGGCTGCCAAAGGGGAATCCCGCGGCGGCACTGTCGCTGGGGGCGCTGCTGGGCTATCTCCACGAGACGCAGAAAACCGACCTGCGCCATGTGGACGACCTGGATTACTATCAGCAGGGGCAGTTCATGGAGCTGGACCTGACGGCCCGGCGGAACCTGGAGCTGACGGAGACCCTGCGCAGCAAGGAGAAGAAGGGGAGCCTCCTGTGGGTGCTGGACAAGACCAAGACCCCCATGGGCGGGCGGATGCTCCGCAGCTGGCTGGAGCGGCCCCTGCTGTCCGTAACGGCCATCACCCGCCGCAGCGGCGCCGTGGGCCAGCTGGTGGACCACACCATGGTGCGGGAGGAGCTGGCCCTGGCCCTGTCCGGCATCGGCGACATGGAGCGCCTGGTGGGCCGCATTGTATACGGCACCGCCGGGGGCCGGGACGTGGTAGCCCTGAAAAACGCCATGGCGCGGCTGCCTCATGTGAAGGAGCTGCTGTCGGCCTTTGACCGGGGCCGCCTGGGGGAGCTGGCCCAGCTGGACACTCTGGAGGACCTGACGGACCTGATCGGCCGCACCCTGTGCGACGATCCCCCCTTCTCCGTCCGGGAGGGCGAGTTCATCCGGGAGGGCTTCGACCCGGAGGTGGACCGCCTGCGGAGCATCCTCCACGGCGGCAAGGGCGTCATCGCCTCCATGGAGGCCGCCGAAAAGGAGAAAACCGGCATCCGCACTCTGAAGATCGGGTACAACAAGGTATTCGGCTATTACATCGAGGTGTCCAACTCCTTCAAGGACCAGGTGCCCGAGACATACATCCGCAAGCAGACCCTGGTCAACGGCGAGCGCTATATCACCCAGGAGCTGAAGGACCTGGAGCACGACATCCTGTCCGCCTCGGACCGGGTATCGGCCCTGGAATATGAGTTGTTCACCCGGCTGCGGCAGGAGCTGAGCGGCCATGTGGCCCGGATCCAGGCCACGGCCGCCGCCGTGGCGGAGGCGGACTGCCTGTGCTCCCTGGCAGCGGTGGCGGTGAAGAACAACTACTGCTGCCCGGCGGTGGACGAGTCCGGGGTCATCGAGATCCACCAGGGACGCCACCCGGTGGTGGAGGCCATGCGGCCCGACGCCCTGTTTGTGCCCAACGACACCTATATGGGCCGCACCCAGGACCGGGTGTCCATCATCACCGGCCCCAACATGGCGGGCAAGTCCACCTATATGCGCCAGGTGGCGCTGATGGTGCTCATGGCCCAGATCGGGTCCTTTGTCCCGGCCAAGGCCGCAAGACTTGGCATCGTGGACCGGATATTCACCCGCATCGGGGCCTCTGACGACCTGTCGGCGGGACAGTCCACCTTTATGGTGGAGATGACGGAGGTCAGCGACATCCTCCATGCCGCCACGGACAAGAGCCTGCTGATCCTGGACGAGATCGGCCGGGGCACCTCCACCTTTGACGGTATGAGCATCGCCCGGGCGGTGCTGGAATACTGCGCCGACCCCAAGCGCCTGGGGGCCAAGACCCTGTTTGCCACCCACTATCACGAGCTGACCGCCATGGAGGGGACCCTTCCCGGCGTGAAGAACTATAACATCGCCGTCCGCACCCGGGGGGAGGAGATCGTGTTCCTGCGGAAGATCGTCCCCGGCGGCGCGGACCGCAGCTACGGCATCGAGGTGGCCAAGCTGGCGGGCCTGCCGGAGGCGGTGGTGTCCCGGGCCAGAAAGATCCTCCGCCAGCTGGAGGAGGAGTCCGGCCACCCGGCGGCAGCCCCCGCTCCCCGGGAGGACCAGGTGTCCTTTGCCGCCGTGGCCGAGGGAGAGGTCATCGACCGGCTGCGCCGGGCCCAGGTGGACTCCCTGACGCCTCTGGAGGCATTGCAGCTGCTGTATGAGCTGAAAAAGAAGCTGACGTAACACGAAAGGACAACGCTATGCCTGATATTCAATGCCTGCCCCGGCACGTGGCGGATCTGATCGCCGCCGGCGAGGTGGTGGAGCGGCCCGCCAGCGTGGCCAAGGAGCTGCTGGAAAACGCCCTGGACGCTGGGGCCACCGCCATCGTGGCGGAGGTGCAGCACGGGGGCCTGACCTATCTGCGGATGACGGACAACGGCTGCGGCATCGCGCCCCAGCAGCTGCCCACGGCGTTTCTGCGCCATGCCACCAGCAAGCTGCGCACCGCCGGGGATCTGGCCGCCATCGGCACCCTGGGCTTCCGGGGGGAGGCCCTGGCGGCCATCTCCGCCGTGTCCCGGGTGGATATCCTGACCCGCCAGACCGGGGCCCAGACCGGGGCCTCCCTGCATCTGGAGGGGGGCGTGCCGGGCCAGGTGGAGGAGATCGGGTGCCCGGAGGGCACCACCATCTGCGTGCGGGACCTGTTTTACAACACCCCCGCCCGGATGAAATTCATGAAAAAGGATAGCGCCGAGGGAGCCGCCGTGGCGGGCATCGTCCAGCACCTGGCCCTGAGCCATCCGGAGGTGTCCTTCAAGCTGCTGCGGGATGGAGCCGAGGTGCTCCACACCCCCGGCGACGGAAAGCTGCTGTCCGCCGTTTATGCGGCCATGGGCCGGGATTTTGCTCTGGGTCTGGAGGAGGTCCGGGGCTGCGGCGGCGACGTGCAGGTGGCGGGCTATGTGACCCGGCCCCTGAACGGCCACGGCACCCGGGGCCGTCAGCTGTTTTTCGTCAACGGACGGTTCGTGAAAAGCCAGCTGCTGTCCGCCGCCCTGGAGGAGGCATACCGCAACCGGCTGCTGAAGGGGAAGTTCCCCGGCTGCGTGCTGCATCTGACCCTGCCGGAGGACCGGGTGGACGTGAACGTGCACCCGGCCAAGACCGTGGTGAAATTCGTATCCGACAAAACCGCCTTTGACGCGGTGTACTATACCGTCATGGACGCCCTGAACCGGGCGGAACAGCCCGCCCGGCAGGAAGAAAAGCCCTTTTACCGGACCATGACCGCCCAGGAGTTCCGGCAGCAGCAGAAGCCCCAGCCGGAGAAGCCGCCGCTGGGGAGCTTCTCCGCCCGGCCCGCCGCGCCGGTGTCCCGGCCTGCGGCGCAGCCGGAGGAAAGACCGGCCCAGACCATGGCGGTGCGGGACGTGGCCCCGGAGCCGGGAAAGCCCTTCACGGCCCCCACGGCCCGGCCCGGCGTCAGCTATCACATCACCCCGCCGTCCCCGGCCTCGGCGGCAGAGCCGCAGGAGCCGGCGCCTGTGCGGGAGGAACCGCCTGTGCAGGAGACGGTATCCCTGCCGGAGCAGGTGACTCTGGAGCCGCCGCATGAGGCCCCCTGGCGCATCGCCGGCGAGGTGCTGCGGACCTATATCATCTGCGAGGATGAGCAGGAGAATGTGTGGCTCATCGACAAGCACGCTGCCCACGAGCGGGTGCGGTTCGACGCGCTGAAGGCCGCCGCGGAGCCCATCATGTCCCAGACACTGCTGGAGCCCATGGCGGTGGAGCTGTCGCCGGAGGACTGCGCGGCGGTGCTGGAGCAGCTGCCCCTGCTGGAGCGGTATGGGTTCCGGTGCGAGGATTTCGGCGGCGCGGTGCTGGTGCGGGGGGTGCCCGCCGGGGTAGACGACCCCGCCGGGGCCCTGGAGGAGCTGGCGGAGGACCTGCGGCTGAACCGGGCGGACCCGGACGCAGCCCGGGACAGCCTATTGCAGACCATGGCCTGCAAATCCGCCATCAAGGCCGGGATGCACACCGACCCCGCCGAGCTGCGGCGTCTGGTGGACCGGGTCCAGTCCGGGGAGATCCAGTATTGCCCCCATGGCCGCCCGGTGGCGGTGAAGCTCAGCAAATACCAGGTGGAGAAGATGTTCAAGCGGGCGTGACAGCCCGGGAAAGGAGCCGCCTATGACCGTTCTGTGCGTGGTAGGACCCACCGCCAGCGGAAAAACGAAAATGGCCGTGGCCCTGGCCCGGCGCTTCGGCGGCGAGGTGGTGTCCGTGGACTCCATGCAGATCTACCGGGGCATGACCATCGGCACCGCCGCCCCCACGGCGGAGGAGATGGAGGGGGTCCCCCATCACATGATCGCCGTGGCGGACCCGGCGGAGCAGTGGTCTGCGGCCCGGTTCTGCCAGGCGGCGGACGCCTGCATCCAGGATATCCTCAGCCGGGGAAAGCTCCCGGTGCTGGCCGGGGGCACGGGCCTGTATCTGGACGCCCTGATCCGGGGAGACGACTTCGCCCCCGGCTGCCAGGGGGGGCAGACCCGCCTGCGGCTTCAGCAGGAGCTGCGGGAGCTGGGGCCTCAGGAGATGCTGCGGCGGCTGGAGGCCGTGGACCCGGAGACGGCGGCGCGGCTGCACCTGCGGGACGAAAAGCGCATCCTCCGGGCCCTGGAGGTATATGAGGAGACCGGGGAGCCCATGTCCCGGCGGGACAAGCGGGGACGGCAGCGTCCGGACCGGTACGAGGCGGTGTATATCGGGCTGAACTTCCGGGACCGGGCGGACCTGCGGGAGCGCATCGACCGCCGGGTGGACGAGATGGTCCGCCAGGGGCTTTTGCAGGAGGTGCAGGCGCTTCTGGACGGGGGCCTTCCCCGGGACGCCACGGCCCTGCAGGCCATCGGATACAAGCAGTTCCTGGCGGTGGCCGACGGCACGGCCACGGCGGAGCAGGCGGTGGAGGAGGTCAAGCTCCGCTCCCGCCAATATGCCAAGCGGCAGCTGACCTGGCTGCGGCGCAACCCGGACATCCACTGGATCCTCTGGGACCGGGAGCCGGATTTCCCGGCGGCTTTACAGAATGCGACAGATTTTCTCACAGCCCATGGCTTAGGATAAGGGCAGGCGGACAGCCGTCCGCACAAAGAGAAAAGGAGCATTCGTTATGCAGAAAAACAACCTTCAGGACATCTTTTTGACCAAAGTCCGCAAGCAGAGCCTGCCCGTGACCGTGTTTCTGATGAACGGTTTCCAGATGCGGGGCAGCGTCACCGGCTTCGACAGCTTCACCGTGGTGCTGGACACCGACGGCAGGCAGCAGGTGATTTATAAGCACGCTATATCTACGATTGTCCCGCTGCACCCGGTGGCCCTGTACGACCCATGCCTGCCGTCGGAGGCGCAATAGCGCCCCGGCCGGAAGGCCGTCAAGCGTTTTGCCCCGGGCAAAACCTTGGGCACGGGCGGATTCACTTCGCCCGTGCGGAATAAAATCACGGGGCCCCGGATGCCGCCCTGCGGCATCTGGGCAACAGGCAGCAGGTGATCTACAAGCACGCTATATCTACGATTGTCCCGCTGCACCCGGTGGCCCTGTACGACCCATGCCTGCCGTCGGAGGCGCAGACCTGACCGGCGGCAGGGCCCGTGTGCCCTGCCGCGATAAACACCCCGATACCACACCACAAAAGGAGGTACGTTATGAAATCCACCCGCGTATTCAGAATTCTGTCCATTGCCCTGGCGGCGGCGGTGGTGTTCTATTTCCTGGTCCAGGGGGTGCGGTATCTGACGAACCCCTACGCCACCACCCGGGTGTATACCAGCACCACGGAGGACGCCGTGGAGGCCTCCGGCTGGCTGGTGCGGGAGGAGGAGACCTTCCGCACCGACGCCGGGACCCTGGGTCCCACCCGGGAGGAGGGGGAGAAGGTGGGCCAGGGCCAGGTCATCGCCGCCACCTATGACAGCCCCGGGGCCCTGGAGGCCGTGGCCCAGATCCAGGCCAAGCGGCTCCAGCTGGAGCAGCTGGAATACGCCCTGTCCTCCTACCTGAACCCCGACGCCGCCCTGAAGCTGGACGGCTCCATCTCCGACGACATCATAGCCCTGCGGAAGAACCTCACCGGCGGGGACTATACCGCCGCCTCCGGCGACCTGTCCCAGCTGAAGGCCGCCATCGTCAAGCGCAGCCGGGCCTATACCTCCAGCCAGGAGATCAAGGCCGAGATCACCGCCGTGCAGGACGAGATCGACTCTTTGCAGGCGGGACTCACCGGCGCGGCCAACATCACCGCCCCCCGGGCGGGGACCTACTCCGCCGTGTGCGACGGATACGAGTCCGTGCTGACCCCGGCGGGGCTGGGGGACCTGACCCCCAGCGCCCTGGACAAGCTGGCCGCCGGGGAGAACACTGCCAACGTGGGCAAGCTCATCTACAGCAACACCTGGTACTATGCCGCCGCCGTCACCCAGGAGGAGGCCCAGCGCATCGCCGGCTGCGGCAGCGTGTCCCTGCGGCTGACCAAGGGCATCACCGACGACATCGCCGCCACGGTCCACTCCGTCAGCCCGGCGGAGGATGGCCGGTGCGTGGTGGTGCTGGCCTGCCGGGAGTATCTGGCGGAGACCACCCAGCTGCGGCACCAGACGGCCCAGATCGTGCTCCACAGCTACACCGGGCTGCGCCTGCCCTCTGTGTGCCTGCGGCAGCAGGAGGGCGGGACCCTGGGGGTTTACTGCGCCCAGGGCAGCTTCTCCCGGTTCAAGCCGGTGGACATGGTGTACCAGGGAGATGACTATGTGCTGGTGTCGGTGCCCCAGAACACCGACGGACTGGACACCCTGCGTCCCGGGGACGAGGTGCTCATGACCGGCGTCACCCTGGACGGCTCACAGATATTGACAGGAGATTAATACGGGAAAGGAAGGCTTTCACTATGTCTATTGCGGAGAACATTGCCGCCGTCCGGCAGCAGATGGACCAGGCGGCCCGGGAGACCGGCCGCACCGGCGCCGACATCATCCTGGTGGGCGCCAGCAAAATGAACGACGCCGCCGCCTGCCAGGAGGCCATTGCCGCCGGTATTGACGCCCTGGGGGAAAACCGGGTCCAGGAGATGACCGCCAAGCTGGCGGAAAACGCCTATGAGGGCCGTCCCCTGCACTTTATCGGCCATTTGCAGCGCAACAAGGTCCGCCAGGTGGTGGGCAAGGCCGATCTGATCCAGTCCGTGGGCAGCACGGAGCTTTTGCAGGAGATCGAAAAGGCCGCCGGAAGACTGGAGCTCTGCCAGGATATCCTGCTGGAGGTGAACATCGGCGGCGAGGCCGCCAAAAGCGGCTTTTCCCCGGATCAGATCCACGCTGCGGCGGAAATGGCCCGGGCCCTGCCCCATGTGCAGGTGCGGGGACTGATGACCATCCCCCCGGTGGCGGCGGAGCCCCACGGAAATTTGGCATATTTCGAGAAAATGCGTTGGCTTTATGTTGACATCAATGCAAAAATATACGATAATAAGATGGAATATCTCTCAATGGGCATGAGCGGCGACTTCGCCGACGCCATCCGGTGCGGCAGCAACATGATCCGGGTGGGCACGGCGATCTTCGGCGCGCGGGACTATACGAAATAAAGAACAGGAGGGACGCATATGAGCCTGAAGGATGAGTTCAGAAAGTTTATCCACCCCTATGACGAGGAGGATGAACCGGAGGAGTATCAGGAGGAGGAGCGCCCGGAGCGTCCCCGCCGGGACGAGGAGCGCCGCAGCGACGACCGCCGCAGCAAGGTGGTGAACATCAACTCCGCCGGGCAGCTGAAGGTGGTGCTGATGAAGCCGGTGAAGTTTGACGAGGATGCCAACACCATTGCCGACCATCTGATGGAAAAGCGCACGGTGGTGATGAATATGGAGAACACCGACCCGGATATCGCCCGGCGTCTGCTGGACTTCGTGTCCGGCGTGGCCTACGCCACCAGCGGCAACGTCAAGCGCGTGGCGGCCAAGACCTATATCGTCACCCCCTATTCGGTGGACCTGATGGGGGACCTGATCGACGGACTGGAAAACAGCGGCCTGTATATGTGACGGACCGAGAGAGAATACGGAGGGATAGAGCATGTACACACCCCAGGAAGTTTCCGAAAAAACCTTTCCCAAGTCCACCGGCCTGACCAGCGGCTACAGCATGACCGCCGTGGACGAGTTTCTGGACGGTCTGACGGAGGATTATACCGCCCTGTATAAGGACAACACCACCCTGAAGGCCAAGCTGAAGATGCTGGCGGAAAAGGTGGAGGAATACCGCGCCACCGAGGACGCCATGCGCTCCACCCTGCTGGCGGCCCAGAAGATGGCGGCCCAGATGGTGGCCGACGCCCAGGCCGAGAAGGAAAAGACCATCGCCGATGCCCAGGCCCAGGCGGAGCAGATCCTTGCCGACGCCCGGGGCGAGGCGGATGTCCAGGCCCGGCAGCTCCAGCAGGAGATCCGGGATTCCTGGGAGAAGCTGGCAACGGCCCAGAGCGAGACGGCGGACTTCATCCAGCGCAGCCGGGACCTGTGCGCCCAGCAGCTGGCGTTTCTGGATTCCCTGCCGGAGCGCAATGCCCCGGAGCAGGAGGACCAGGAGCCGGAGAACGAGGCGGTGACCCTGCCCGCCCCGGAGGAGAACGCCGTGCCCGTGGCGGACGCGGAGCCTGTTCCCCAGGAGGAGGCCCCCCAGCCGGAGTCTGCCGCCGAACCGGAGCCGCAGCCGGAGTTTCAGGAGAAGAAAGAGGAGGAGTCTCCCTTCCCCCTGGATTTCAAGCTGAATCTGGAGGACCTGCAGTTTGGCCGCAACTACAACGGCGGCGACCGGCGGTGAATCATTCTGTCAAAAGCGGCCCGGCGGCCGCTTTTGCCTTATCTGCAAGGAGGTGGCAGTATGACGCCCATCGTGGCCCTGCTGTATGACTTTGACAAGACCCTGTGCACCACGGATATGGAGGACTACGCCTTTATCCCAGCTCTGGGCTATACCCCGGCGGAGTTCTGGAAAAAGGCCAACGATTTTGGCCGGGAGAACCGCATGGACGGCCTTCTGGCGTATATGTACACCATGATCGCCGAGTGCCGGGCCCAGAACATCCGGCTGGACCGGGAGTTTCTGGTGCGCTGCGGCCACAGCCTGGAGCTGTTCCCCGGGGTGGCGGATTGGTTCGGCCGCATCAACGCCTTCGGCCGCAGCCAGGGGGTGCAGGTGGAGCACTATGTCATCTCCTCCGGCCTGCGGGAGATCATCGAGGGCAGCGGCATCGCCCGGGAGTTCCGGGAGATCTACGCCTGTGAGTTCTTCTATGACCGGGACGGGCTGGCCTCCTGGCCCAAGCTGGACGTGAACTTCACCAACAAGACCCAGTTCGTCTATCGCATCAACAAGGGCGTTCTGGACGTGTCCGACGACAAGAGCCTGAACGACTCCATGCCCGACGACAGCAAGCGGGTGCCCTTTACCAACATGATCTACATCGGCGACGGACTGTCCGACGTGCCGTGCATGAAGATGATGCGGGCCTATGGCGGCCAGGCCATCGCCGTGTATCAGCAGGAGAACCGCCAGGGGGTGGAGGACCTGCTGGCCAAGGGGCGGGTGGACTTCATCTTCCCTGCCGACTATCGGGAGGGGACGGCCCTGGACGCCACCGTGCGGAACATCATCCGCAAAATGGCCATTACCGACGCGCTGACGGAGGAAAACGCCGCCCAGCGCCGGAATATCGGCCAGGCGGGCCTGCCCTACCAGGCCAGTCTCTTTGAGGAATAAAATCACAAAAGTGCGGCAGTTCACGAGAACTGCCGCACTTTTTCCCGGGGAAACGGCAGGTTTTCCTTGCATCCCGGGGGCTTTTCCGATATAATATCATGTGCGGCAGTTTTGGAAGCGCCGCAAAAGGAAGAATTGGGGAAAACTCTTGCTCAAATCGCCGCCGGGCCCGGCCCGGGGCCTTAATGTAAGGAGAAAGGCAGCAAATGAAGGTAAAGATCACCTCGGACAGCACCTGCGACTTATCGCCGGAGCTGATCGAAAAGTACGACATTGCCATCACCCCTCTGTCGGTGCACTGCGGCGACAAGGTGGGCCGCGACGGCGTGGAGATCACGCCGGAAATCATCTATGACTATGTGGACGCCAGCGGGCAGCTGCCCCGGACCAGCGCCGTCAACGTGTTTGACTATGTCCGGGAGTTCCGCCACTGGCGCCAGCAGGGGTACAGCATCGTGCACTTCTGCATCAGCAGCGACTTTTCCAGCTCCTACCAGAACGCCTGCATCGCGGCGGCGGACATCGGCCAGGTGTATGTGGTGGATTCCCGGAACCTCTCCACCGGCCAGGGCCTGCTGGTGCTCCACGGGGCGGAGCTGGCCGCCGCCGGACAGACGGCGGAGGAGATCCAGAAGGCCTGCACGGACCTGGCTCCCCAGGTGGAGGCCAGCTTCGTCATCGACCGGCTGGACTATCTGTACAAGGGCGGCCGCTGTTCGGCCCTCAGTGCCTTCGGCGGAAACCTGCTGAAGCTGAAGCCCTGCATCGAAGTGAAGGACGGCAAAATGATCCCCGGCAAGAAGTATCGCGGCTCCATCGACAAGGTGATGCTGCAATATGCCGACGACCGGCTGCGGGGTCGGGACGACATCAACAAGCACCGGGTGTTCATCACCCACACCCGCTGCGCCCCGGAGGCGGTGGAGGCCGTGCGGCTGAAGATCCTGGAGCTGGCCCCGGACTTTGAGGAGATCATCGAAACCACCGCCGGTTCCACCGTGACCTCCCACTGCGGCCCCGGCACCCTGGGCGTGCTGTTCATCCGCACCAAATAAGTCTGAAATTCCCGGAGCACTGCTCCGGGAATTTTTTTTAAAATTTTTTGAAAAAACCGGTTGCAGATTCACCGCTTTGGTGTTTCATGAGTATAGGGGGCGAAAAGCGCCCTATCTGCGGGATCACCTGTGCGGGGACCGACCCTCTCCTGTACGGTATCCATAGAAAAATACCGCCGGATTTTCCGGCGGTATTTTTTGCTCGTTTGCGTATCAGAAGGCCCAGGTGCCGTTCCGGAACAGGGGGACGGTTTTCCCATCTTCGCATACGCCGTCGATGGACAGGTCCGCCGAGCCGATCATGAAGTCCTCGTGGACCATGGAGTCGTTGACGCCCAGGCTGCGGCACTCCTCCAGGGTCTTGCTCTGGAAGTCCCGGATGGTGTCGGCAAAGCCCATGCCCAGGGCCAGGTGGCAGCAGGCGTTCTCGTCAAACAGCGTGTTGTAGAACAGCAGGCCGGACTGGTTGATGGGGGAGTCGAAGGGCACCAGGGCGCACTCGCCCAGATAACAGCTGCCCTGGTCCATGGTGATGAGCTTGGTCAGCAGATCGTTGTTGACCTGGGCGTTCCACTCCACGGCCTTGCCCTGGTGGAAGCGGATCCAGAACTCGTCGATGAGCTGACCCTGATAGCTCAGGGGCTTGGTGGAATAGACGATGCCCTCGGCCTGGCCCTTCATGGGGGAGGTGAAGCACTCCTCGGTGGGGATGTTGGGGTTGAAGAAGATCCCCTGCAGGCTGGTTTCGCCGCCGCCGCAGAACTGCCCCTCCGGGATCAGCCCCACGGTCAGGTCCGTGCCGTTGGCGCTCTTATACTTCAGCTGCCGCAGGTGCAGGCTGTTGAGATACTGGCACCGGTCGTGCAGGTCCTTGTTGTGGGCGTCCCAGGCGGCCACGGGGTCCTCATCCACCCGGCTGGTGGACAAAATGGCCTCCCACAGCTTCTCCATGGCCTGGCTGGTGCGCAGGCCCGGGAACAGCTTCCTGGCCCAGGCCGCGCCGGGCACGGCGGCGATGCACCACTGATACTTGTTCTCGATCTGGTCCCGGTATTTGCGGATGGTGGGATAGAGCCGCTGCTGGGACTTGGCCATTTTCTCCTGGTTGATGCCGTTGAGGCCGTCGGGGTCCTCCGACAGCAGATAGATGCGGCAGGGGATGGTGTCCACATAGTGCTGCCAGCGGGCCTCCTCATAGTTGTCCAGCTTGGACAGGGTGGTCATGGTGCGATAGCGGTAGTGCAGCTTTTGCAGGGGCTGATAGCTCCAGTCCACCACCACCTTCTTGGCCTTGCGCTTGTAGCACTCCTCCACCAGCATCTTCACAAACTCCGGCTGGTCCAGGTCGGCGGCGATGAACACCTCCTGGCCGGGCTGCACGTTGACGCCGGTCTGGGCGATGAGCTGGGCATATTTGCGTAAAACGGTCTTTTTCATGGCTGTGATTCCCCCTGTAGTACAAAATGGTGGAAACATTATACCACCGGCGGACAATCTTGAAAAGAGGTTTTTGTGAAATTTGAGGAAAGCCGCCGCGTCACTCCGCCTGGCGGGCAATGTCCAGCAGCCAGCGGACCGCCTGCACCGGATACCGGCCCCGGGCCGTTTCCCCGGTGAGCATCAGGGCCGATGCCCCGTCCAGCACAGCGTTGTACACGTCCAGTACCTCCGCCCGGGTGGGGGTGGGGTGCTCCGTCATGGTGTGCAGCAGCTGGGTCACCACCAGGAAGGGCTTCCCGGCCCGGCGGCACCGGGCGGCGATGTCCTTCTGGGCGGCGGGCAGGTGCAGAAGCCCCAGATTGCTGCCCAGGTCCCCCCGGGCCACGGTGACCACGTCGCAGGCGTCCATCCATTGGGGCAGGCTCTGCCAGCCCTGCCGGTCCTCGATCTTGGCGAATATCGTGAGGTGCTCCAGACCCCGGCGGGCCAGGGCCGCCCGGACCTCCTCCAGCTCCCGGCGGCGGCGGACAAAGGGCTGCATCACCGCCGTGACCCCCTGCCCTGCCGCCGCATCCAGGTCCAGCAGGTCCTGGGCCGTCAGGGCCGGGCGGCACAGCTCCATCCCCGGCAGGGTGATGCTTTTCCGGCTTTCCAGCACCCCGCCCCGGGTGACGGTGCAGGTGACGGCCCGGCCGCAGGTCTCCGCCCGCAGGGTCATCAGGCCGTCATCCAGCAAAATCTCCTGCCCCGGGGCCACGGCGGCCAGAATATCCGGCTCCACCGGCAGGCCCCCGGGGCCCAGGGTCACGGTCTCCCCCGCCGTCAGGGTCACGGGACGGGACAGGGGCCCCATCCGCAGCTCCGGCCCCCGCATATCGACGATCAACTCCGCCGGACGGCCGGAGGCCGCCCGGGCCTGCTGCACTGCATCGGTCCAGGGGCGGCAGGCCGTCAGGGTGGTGTGGGACAGGTTCAGACGGAAGCCCGTCAGCCCCATGTCCAGCAGTTCCGTCAGCAGGTCCGCCCGGCAGCAGGCGGGGCCAAGGGTGGCGTAGGTTTTCACGGCGTCTCCTCCTTGTGAAAGTGGTCGTATACCGCCCGGGCGGCGGCCTTGGGCACCACCGCCTCCAGCTGGGGCAGCTCCGCCTGCTCAATGGCCCGGACGCTTTTGAAGTGCTTCAAAAGGGCCTTCTTCCGGACGTCTCCCACCCCGGGGATGCCGTCCAGCCGGGAGGTCAGCGCGGATTTCGTGTGCTTTTCGTGGTGATAGGTAATGGCGAAGCGGTGGACCTCCTCCTGCACCCGGCCCACTAAGGCGAACAGGGGCGGGCTCTGCTGGATGCTTAGCTCCTGACCCTGGGGCGTTACCAGGGCCCGGGTCCGGTGGCGGTCATCTTTTACCATGCCCAGCACCGGCACGGTGAGGCCCAGCCTTTCCAGCACATGGCAGGCGCTCTCTGCCTGGAGCTGGCCGCCGTCCATCAGCAGCAGGTCCGGCAGGGGGGCAAAGTGCTCGTCCCCCTCCAGATACCGCCGGAACCGGCGCTCCAGCACCTCCTCCATGGCCCGCAGGTCGTCGGCGTGGTCCAGAGTCTTTACCTGGAACCGGCGGTAGTCCCGCTTCAGGGGCCGCCCGTCGGCAAACACCACCATGGAGGCCACCATGTCCTGCCCGGCGGTGTGGGAAATATCGTAGGATTCCAGCCGCCGGGGGGGCTGCGCCAGCCCCGCCAGGGCTCCCAGCTGCTCCAGGGTCTTGCCGGTGCGCTCGGCATCGGATGTGATGCGCTCCACCTCCTCCCGGGCGTTGCGGCGGGCCATGCGCAGCAGCTCCGCCCGCTCCCCCCGCTGGGGCACCCGCAGGGTTACCCGGTGGCCGCAGCGGCCCGTCAGCAGGGCGGCGAAGGTGTCCATATCCTCCGGCTCACAGGGCACCAGGATCTCCCGGGGCAGGGCTTGGCGGTCCAGATAATACTGGCTCAGCACGGCGGAGAGGATATCCGCCTCCTCCTGGTCGGCGGCGGCGGAGAACACCTCCACCTCCCGGCCCAGAAGATTGCCGTCCTCAATGTGCAGCACGGCGCTGCCGCAGCGGACCTGGCCCGGGTACACGCCCCACACGTCCGTGTCGGCGCAGACTCCGGCGATGACCTGCTGGGTCTTGCCCAGCACGGAGATGGCCCGGATGCGGTCCCGCAGGGCGGCGGCCTTTTCAAAGTTCAGCTCCTCCGCCGCCTGCTCCATCTCCTGCTGCAGCTCCGCCGTCAGCTGGCGGTAATGTCCGCTGAAGATCCGCACCGCCTGGCGGATCCGGGCCTGATACTCCGCCTGGCCGGGGCCGTCCGGGCGGCAGAAGCCGTCGCAGCGGCCGATGTGGTGGTTCAGGCAGGGCCGCTCTTTTCCGATGTCCCGGGGGAAGCGGCGGCTGCAGGTGGGCAGGTGCAGGGCGCCGCACACCGCCTCGATGGCCAGCCGGGTCTCCCGCCGGCCGCCGAAGGGGCCGAAATATTTCGCGCCGTCGTCCGCCGTTTTTCCCACCAGGGAGAAGCGGGGGTAGGCCGCGCCGGTATCCAGCCGCACAAAGGGATAGCCCTTGTCGTCCTTCAGCAGGATGTTGTACCGGGGCATGTGGCGCTTGATGAGAGAGTTTTCCAGGATCAGGGCCTCGAACTCCGTGGAGACGAAAATGGTGTCGAAATGGTCCACCTGGGACACCATGGCCCGGGTCTTTTCGTTGTGGGAGGCGGTGTCCTGGAAATATTGGCTGACGCGGTTTTTCAGCTTTTTGGCCTTGCCCACATAGATCACCTTACCGGTTTTGTCCATCATCAGATAGACCCCCGGGGCCAGAGGCAGATCGTTGGCCTTCTGCCGCAGCTCATCCTTGGTCATGGCGACCCTCCTTTCAGGGTTTTCCCCAGTATAGCACGTTTCCCACCGGAAAGGAAGTTTACATTTTCCCTGCCGGAAGGTATAATAGGGGGGAAAAGATACCACTAAGGAAAGAGGGAGAATCCGTATGCATAACAAATGGAACAGCGCCAACGTGGATCAGGTGCTGCTGCGAAAAGGGGAGGAACATCTGCTGTACCGGGGCCCGGAGGGCAGCGTGGTCCGGGATGACCGCCTGGTCATGAGCGACATCGCCGATGGGCCGGCTCTGGCGGCGCTTCTGCGCCGCCTGGGGCTGGAAAACGGGGGACTTTTCTGCATCCCCCAGGGGGCCAGTGACGAGGTGGCCCGGGCCTTTGGCCTGAAAAAGGGCGTCCCCTGCACCCAGTGGGTCTATGGCGGCAGCCAGCCGCCCCGGGTCCCCGCCGCGGAGGTGCGGCCTATAACGGAGGAATACCTCCCCCTGTGCGCCGCCCACTATCACCCGGAGGACGGCGAGGCGCCGTATCTGCGCAGCCGGATGGAGGCAGGGCAGCTGTGGGGCCTGTTTGAAGGCGGGCAGCTGGCGGCTTTCATCGGTATGCACCACGAGGGCAGCATGGGCATTTTAGAGGTCCTGCCGGAGTATCGCCGCCGGGGCCTGGCCATGGCCCTGGAGGGCTGGCTGATCCGCTGGCACCTGGAGCGGGGCTGGACCCCCTTCTGCCATGTGTATGAGGACAACCCCGCCTCCCACGCCCTGCAGAAAAAGCTGGGCCTGACTCCGGCCCCGGAGCAGGTGGTGTGGCTGTGGTGTCCCCACGGGGAGGACGAGGAATGATCGCCATTGCAGCCGTCTGCGAAAACGGCGGCATCGGCCGGGAGGGGGCTCTGCTGTTTCACATTCGGGAGGACCTGCGGCGGTTCCGGCAGCTGACCCTGGGGAAAACCGTGGTCATGGGCCGCCGGACGTTGGCGAGTCTCCCCGGGGGCCGGGGCCTGCCGGACCGGCGGAACCTGGTGCTGACCCGGGATCCGGATTTCACCGCCCCGGGGGCGGAGGTGATCCATGACCTGGCGGAGGTGCCGGAGGACGCGGTGGTCATCGGCGGGGAAAGTGTGTACCGCCAGCTGCTGCCCCGGTGCAGCACCGTGTATCTGACGAGGATTTTCGCCGCGCCCCAGGCCGACGCGTTTTTCCCCGATTTATCCCGGGACAGTGCGTGGACAGAGGCGGAACAAAGCGAGACATTTATCTCCGGCGGCGTGTCATTCCAATATGTGACCTACCGCCGGAAATAAGAACGAAGGAGGCGGTCTTATGGCAGACCTGGGCACCAATGTGCGATATATCAAGGGCATCGGCGAAGCCCGGGCCGCCGCCCTGGAAAAGCTGGGCATCACCACCCTGGGGGACCTGATTGCCTATTTCCCCCGGGGGTATGAGGACCGGACCCAGGTCCGGCCCATCCGGGAACTGACCGCCGGGGAGAGCGTATGCGTCCGGGGCATGGTGGCGGCAGACCTGACGGCCTATCGCATTTCCGGAGGCCGCACCATCGCCAAGACCCGGGTGGTGGACGACAGCGGGTCCCTGGACCTGGTATTTTTCAACATGGAGCACCGGCGGGACGCCCTGCACCAGGGGGATGTGTGCGTCTTTTTCGGCAAGGTGGAGGACAATCTGCGGCGCAAGCAGATGATCAACCCCCTGTTTGAGCCGGAGGGGCGGCAGCAGGTCACCGGGCGCATCATGCCCATCTATCCCCTGACCGCCGGAGTCACCCAGGGGCTGATGGCCCGGGCGGCCCGCCAGGGGCTGGACGCCTGCCGGGAGCTGCTGCCGGATGTGCTGCCGGATGAGGTGCGGCAGGCCCACAAGCTGTGTTATGTAAACTATGCATATGAGAACATCCACTTTCCCGCCTCGCCGGAGGCTCTGGAGGTGGCCCGGCGGCGGCTGGTGTTCGAGGAGCTGTTCCTGCTGACCTGCGGCCTGCAGCTGCTGCGGCAGCGGCGGCGGGATGTGGCGGGACCCACGTGCCATCCCATGGATATGGAGCCCTTTTACCGGCGGCTGCCCTTTGCCCTGACCGGAGCCCAGCGCCGGGCCATTGCCGACGCCGTGGAGGACATGGTGTCCGGCAAGCCCATGAACCGCCTGTGTCAGGGGGACGTGGGCAGCGGCAAGACCATGGTGGCGGCGGCGTGCATCTGGTTCGCCGTGGAAAACGGGTGGCAGACGGCCCTGATGGCCCCCACGGAAATTCTGGCCCGGCAGCACTATCAGGGGCTGGCGCCGCTGCTGGCCCGGTTTTCCATCCGGTGCGCCCTGCTGACCGGGTCCATCCGGGCCAAGGAGCGGCGGGAGATTTTAGCGGGGCTGGCGGACGGGTCCATCGACCTGTGCATCGGCACTCACGCCCTGCTGACGGAGGACGTGCAGTATCAGAAGCTGGGCCTGGTGGTGACGGACGAGCAGCACCGGTTCGGCGTGAACCAGCGGGCGGCCCTGTCCCAGAAGGCGGAGGATCCCCATATGCTGGTGCTGTCCGCCACGCCCATCCCCCGGACCCTGGCCCTGGTGATCTACGGCGACCTGGACGTGTCGGTGATCGACGAGCTGCCCCCCGGGCGGCAAAAGGTGGACACCTTCGCCCTGGGGGAGAGCTACCGCCCCCGGGTGCAGGCCTTTATCCGGAAGCTGGCGGCGGCGGGACAGCAGATCTTCATCGTTTGCCCCCTGGTGGGGGAGGCGGACCAGATCCCCGACGAGCGCAAGGCCGTGACGGCCTACGCCAGGCAATTGCAGGAGCAGGTGTTTCCGGACCTGCGGGTGGCGGTGCTCCACGGGAAGATGAAGCCCAAGGAGAAGGAGAAGGTCATGGCGGCCTTTGCTGCCGGAGAAAGCGATATCCTGGTGTCCACCACCGTGGTGGAGGTGGGGGTGGACGTGCCCAACGCCACCTGCATGGTGGTGGAAAACGCCGACCGGTTCGGCCTGTCCCAGCTGCACCAGCTGCGGGGCCGGGTGGGCCGGGGCAAGGCCAAAAGCTACTGCATCCTGCTGTCGGACAGCCAGAATGAGGAGACCCGGGCCCGGCTGAAGGTGATGACCCAGACCAACGACGGCTTCCGCATCTCCCAGGAGGACCTGCGGCTGCGGGGGCCGGGAGATTTCTTCGGCCAGCGGCAGCACGGCCTGCCGGCCATGAAAATTGCCGACCTCAGCTGCGACATGCGGCTGCTGGACGAGGCCCAGACGGCGGCCCGGCAGCTGATGGAGCGTGACCCGGAGCTGACGGACCCGGCCCACCAGGCCCTGCGGGACCGCATCCGCCAGCTGTTCGACACCAACGCGGATATGCTGAACTGAGGTATGAAAACAAACACCGGAGGGACAGCCGTCCCTCCGGTGTTTTCCGGTTATTTCGTTTTTACTCGCCCAGCTGATTGTCCACCAGCTGCGCCAGGGCCTCCACGGCCTCCTTGGCGTCGGGGCCGTCGGCGATCAGGGTGATGGCGGTGCCCTTCACAATGCCCAGGGACAGAACGCCCAGCAGGCTCTTGGCGTTGACCCGGCGCTCCTCCTTCTCCACCCAGATGCCGCTTTTGAACTCGTTGGCCTTCTGGATAAAATAGGTAGCAGGCCGGGCGTGCAGGCCCACCTCATTGTTCACGGTAACTTCCTGTGTAAACATTCCATTGCACTCCTTTTATGAAGCATTTTCGCAAAATGCGGGGACATACTTCTCTCACACTATAATATTATACCGAAACGGGGAAAGAAAGCAATATCCAAAGCTACAAATTCTTGAAGCGGGGCCTGAAAAAAAGTTTGGCCCTTTTGGCAGAATCCACAAACTCCGTCTGTTATTTCAGCTCCACCACCGTTACGCCGGCCTCTCCCTCGCCATAGCGGCCCAGGCGGAAGCTCTTGACGGCCTTGTTCCGCTTGAGCATCTCGTGGACCGCCTTGCGCAGGGCGCCGGTGCCCTTGCCGTGGATGATGGTCACGGTGCCCAGCTTTGCCATCACGGCACTGTCGATGTAATTCTCCACCACGCTTTCGGCCTCCAGGGTCTCATAGCCCCGGATATCCAGCTCCGACGAAGCCCGGGACTGGAGATTCAGTTTGGGACTGCCGCCCACCGGAGCGGCGGGCTTCTTTTTGGGCTGGCCCTCCGGCAGGCGCACCTGCTGGGCCTTGACGGTCATCTTCATCTTCCCCGCCTGCAGGAGCAATGTGCCGTCGTTGTTGACGGCCAGCACCGAGGCGGCCATTTTCACCCCGGGAAGCTCCACCAGGTCCCCTACCTCGATGGGGCGGCTGGGGGCGTAGGCAGGCTCCTGGGGCTCGCTGCGCAGGTGCAGGGCCTCCTGGGCCTGGTTCAGACTGTGCCGCACGGCGGCCTTGGCGTCGTTGAGCTCCTGGAAGTTGAGCTGCTTTTGCTGCTGGCGGCGCAGCTGGTCCAGCTGGGCGAAAATTTCGTCGGCCTGGGCCTGGGCCTGGCGCACGATGCGCTTAGCCTCGGCCTCGCCCTTGGTGCGGGCGTTTTCCTTGGCCTTCTCCATCTGCTCCCGGAAGGTCCGGGCCTTTCGGGCGTCCTCCTCCCGCTGACGCCACAGGCGGTCCGCCTCGGCCTGGGCCTTCTCCAGCCGCTGGCGCTTCTCCTCCAGCTGGGTCAGCACGTCCTCGAAGCGGACGGAGTCGCTGTCCATCTGCTGCTGGGCGGCCTGGATCACGGACTCGTCCAGCCCCAGCCGCCGGGAGATGGCGAAGGCGTTGGACTTGCCGGGGATGCCGATCAGCAGTCGGTAGGTGGGGCGCAGGGTCTGCACGTCGAACTCACAGCTGGCGTTTTCCACCCCCGCCGTGGTCATGGCGAAGGTTTTCAGCTCGGCATAGTGGGTGGTGGCGGCGATCAGCGCCCCCTGACTGCGGGCGCTTTCGATGATGGCAATGGCCAGGGCCGCGCCCTCGATGGGGTCCGTACCGGCTCCCAGCTCATCAAACAGCAGCAGGCTCTGGTCGTCCACCTCCCGCAGGATCTGGACGATGTTGGACATATGGGCGGAGAAGGTGGACAGGCTCTGTTCGATGCTCTGCTCGTCGCCTACGTCTGCCAGCACCCGGTGGAACACCCGGACGGCGCTGCCGCTGTCGGCGGGGATGTGCAGGCCGCACTGGGCCATCAGGCACAGCAGGCCGATGGTTTTCAGGGTCACGGTCTTGCCGCCGGTGTTGGGGCCGGTGATCACCAGGGTGTCGAACTGCTGGCCCAGCTCCACGGTGATGGGCACGGCCCTGGCCTGGTCCAGCAGGGGGTGCCGGGCACGGCGCAGTGTCACGCCGCCCCGGCGGCGGACCTCCGGACGGCTGGCGTTGAGCTGATAGCTCAGCTGTGCCCGGGCGAAGATCACGTCCAGGTGCACCAGAATGTCATAGTCCCAGAGGATGTTCTCCATCTGGGCGGCGCAGGCGGCGGACAGCTGGCGCAGGATGCGGTCGATCTCCTTCTGCTCCCGGGCCTCCAGCTCCTTCAGCTCATTGTTGGCCTGCACCACGCCCATGGGCTCCACAAACAACGTGGCCCCGGAGGAGGAGATGTCGTGGACCAGGCCGGGCATACTGCCCTTGCACTCGGCCTTCACCGGCACCACGAACCGGCCGTCCCGCTGGGTGATCAGGGCCTCCTGCAGCACCTTGGCATAGGACGGCGAGGAGATGATGCGCTGGAGAATCTGGCGGCCCTTGGAGGCGGCCAGCCGCATTTTCCGGCGGATGTCCGCCAGCTCACTGCTGGCGGTGTCGGCGATGGTCTCCTCGTCCAGAATGGCGGAGCGGATCTGCTCCTCTAAGTATTTATTGGTGTGCAGGGAGGTGAACAGGCGGTCCAGCACCGTCTCCTCCCCCTGGCGCTGGGCATCGTAGTCCGCCACCCGGCGGCTGGCGGTGAGGACGCCGGCGATGTCCAGCAGCTCCCGGGTGTTCAGCATACCGCCGTGGTCCGCCCGGGTCAGGGCGGCGGATACGTCCTTCACGCCGGAGAAGGACGGACTGCCGTGGAGCCCCAGCCGCTCCTTGGCGGCGTCGGTCTCGTCCAGCAGTCGCAGCACCTCCTCCACGTCCGTGGAGGGGGTCAGCTTCAGGCACCGGTCCTTGGCCGCCTGGCTGACGGCCTTGGCCGCCAGCTTTTCCAGCACCGCCGGAAGCTCCAGGGTGCGGATGGATTTTTCAAATAATTCACTCATATTTCGTTTCCTCTTGCGGAAGAATGGTCTTGTAGTAGTCCAGGGTACGGAAGCTGCGCTCCAGCTGGGCGGAAACGTAGGCGTCCGCCGCATGGTTCAGGGCACGCAGTCCCTCCGGCGGCAGGGAAAAGCTGTACAGCCGCCGGGGGTCGCCGTAGAGCACGTATCGCAGGGCGGCCAGGCCCGACGCCGTCAGCGGCAGGGACAGGCCCCCTTTTTCCCGGCATTTGCCGCAGTGGACCACCCCGTGGACCACGTCCAGCATGGGATTTTCCGGCTGGGGCGCGCCGCACAGGGCGCAGGCATCGGCCATGGGTTCATAGCCCGCCAGGGCCATCAGCCGGAACTGGAATGCGGGCTTCACCAGCTGAGGCGGCTTTTTCAGGGCGCTGAGGGCATACAGGGCGTTGAGCAGCAGGGGCAGCACGTCGCCGCCGCTGCCGTCGGACACCGCCTCCGTCAGCTCGGCGAGGTAGGCCGCCAGGCTCAGGGCCGTCAGGTCCTGCCGCAGGCCGTCGAACAGCTCGATGGTGTCCGCCGCGTCCAGCATGGTCCACCGGCCCCTTTCATACAGGGTCATCTCGGAATACGCCAGCAGCTGGCAGGCCGCGGCCACGCGGCTTCCCTTGCGCCGGGCGCCCCGGGCGATCACGGAGAGCCTGCCCCGGTCCGGGGTCAGCACGGTGAGGATCTTGTCCGCGTCCCGGGTCACCGTTTCCCGCAGCACCAGGCCGCACGTTACGAATCGTTCCGGCTGCATTCAGCCGCCTCCTTATACAGCAAGTACGCCTCCGGCGCGCCGGTGGCCCAGAACAGGTCCCATCGCCCCTCCATACGTCTCACCTCCACCTATAGTGTGCCGCGGTTTTGCCGCGTCATAAGTGGAAGGTTCTGGCCGAAGTTACTGCTCGTCGTACCCTCTGGCACGGATGAAGTTCACATTATCCCGCCAGTTTTCCTTGACCTTTACCCAGGTTTCCATGTACACCTTGGCGCCCATGAACTTTTCGATGTCCCGGCGGGCCAGGGAGCTGATGCGCTTGAGCATATCCCCGTGCTTGCCGATGATGATGCCCTTGTGGCTGGCCTTTTCGCAGTAGATGGTCACGTCCAGGTCGATGATGCCGGTGTCCTCCCGCTCGGTGAAGCGGGTCACCTCCACCGCCGTGCCGTGGGGGATCTCCTTGTCCAGGCACAGCAGCATCTTCTCCCGCAGAATCTCGGCGCAGACCTGGGCGTCGGGCTGGTCGGTGGTCATGCCGTCGGGGAACAGCTGGGGGCCTTCTGCGGCATAGGTCTGCAGCTGGGCCATCAGGTCCTCCAAACCATCGCCGGTGCGGGCGGAGATGGGGATAATGGCGTCGAAGCCGTCAAAGGCCTGGCTGTAGGCCGCGATCACCGCCAGCAGGTCGTCCTTCTTCTCCACGGTGTCGATCTTGTTGATGCACAGCACGCAGGGCAGGTGCTCCTCCCGGATGCGCTGGAGCAGGATCTTCTCCGGCTCCCCCACATGGGCGATGGGCTCCACCAGCAGCAAGGCGGCCTCCACCTGCTCCAGGCTCTCACGCACCACCTTCACCATGTAGTCCCCCAGCCGGGAACGGGGCTTGTGCAGGCCCGGGGTGTCCAGCAGCACATACTGGGTGTCTCCCCGGTTCACCACGCCGTAGATCCGATTGCGGGTGGTCTGGGGCTTGTCGGAGACGATGGCAATCTTCTCCCCCACCAGGGCGTTGGTGAGGCTGGACTTGCCCACATTGGGCCGTCCGCAGATGGTGATCATGGCGGTTCTGGTAATGTTGTTCATAGGTGATCCTCAACTTTCTTTTGAGCAATTTTATTGTGTCAGGGTAAACTGATAAGTGACAGAGTTTTGCCACCGTTCCTCGTTTGCCAGGTCCTGCCCGATCACCTTGCCGCCCATGCGCTCATAGAAGCTGCGGGCGTTAAGATTCTCCGGGACACAGTGGCAGACAAAGGAGGCGGCATGGTGCGCTCTGCAATACGCTTTCACGAAATCGAACGCTTGCCGGCCGATCCCCTGTCTTTGGTATTCGGCGGAAATATACAGGGATTGCAGGGTGATTACATCGGCTTCGTTTATCGTCAGGTAGCCGATGTCCTGCCGGTCCTTTCGGACCAAGTACACAGAATACGCCGGATGATGGACCCTCAGCAGCTCCATTTCCCTGTGCCAGTCCCAGTCAAAGTTATCTATCATGCTGTCGGGGTAGACGCCTCGGTATGTGGTGCCCCAGATTCTTTGCCGCAGGGCGATAATGGACGGCACATCCTCTTCGGATGCCTCAATAAACAGCTTTTCCTCGGCCATGCTATCACATCTCCTTCCGGGATTTTTACTCAATTTCCACACTCCGGGGCCGGCACGCTCTCCGCTGCCCGATTGCGGACAGCAAACAGGAACACCGGGCGGAGCAGGCCCAGGGATAAAACGGTGAACACGGTCAGGACGTCCCCATATTTACCGGCGCGGCTTTTATAGATCCGGTGGGCGATCAGGGTGTCCAGGATAAAGACCGCCAACAGGGCCATCAGCAGGAGGATGAACCAAAGGGTATTCAGCTCCCGGCAGACGTAGAAATAGACGCAAAGGCAGACGGACAGAAGCGTCAGAAGGGCCGACACGGCGCCCATGACCCGCCGGTCTGCCAGCTTTCCCAGCAGATACTTGCTGTAAAAGGGAATCCAGGCAGGGAATGTATGTGCGTCGCCCGCTTTTTTGCGCATGCAGGCGATGGAAAAGCCCTCCAGCACATAGCTGGCCATGATATACGCCGCCGCGGCGGCAAACACGGCGATGAAGAACAGGAAAATCGCCGATAAGATGCCCGAAACAATCAGAACGCCGAATCCGGCCATATGCGATACCTCCTATTTTACCCCAGCCGGTCCCCGTTTTCCACAGGCTTGTCCGGGGTAACGAGCACCACGCCGCCCTGGGAATAGGTTCCCAGCACCAGCACCTGGGAGAAGAAGTTGGCGATCTGACGGGGCGGGAAATTCACCACCGCCAGCACCTGCTTGCCCACCAGCTCCTCCGGGGTATAATGCTGGGTGATCTGTGCGCTGGAGCGCTTCCGGCCCAGCTCCGGGCCCAGGTCCACCAGCAGCTGATAGGCGGGCTTCCGGGCCTTTTCAAAGGGCCGGGCCTCCACAATGGTGCCTACCCGGATATCCAGCTTCATGAAATCGTCAAACGTGGCCTGTTCCATATGAGCGCCTCCTGTTATCAATCGCTGTCCAGCTTAAGCACCGCCATGAAGGCCTCGGTGGGGACCTGGACGGTGCCCAGGTTCCGCATCTTCTTCTTGCCTGGCCCCGCAAAAGGGACTTTTGCGGGGGCCCCGATCTGACGCAAATGGCCGGAAATGAATTCCGTCCATTTCAAGGTTTTGCCGGGGGCAAAACGCTTGTACGCCGCACCTGCGGCGGGAGGGCAAGAAGAATCAATCGCTGTCCAGCTTGAGAACGGCCATGAAGGCTTCGGTGGGAACCTGGACTGTTCCAAGATTCCGCATCTTCTTCTTGCCCTCCTTCTGCTTTTCCAGCAGCTTCTTCTTGCGGGTGATGTCGCCGCCGTAGCACTTGGCCAGCACGTCCTTGCGCATGGCCTTTACCGTCTCCCGGGCGATGATCCGCCCGCCGATGGCCGCCTGGATGGGCACCTCAAACAGCTGGCGGGGGATATTCTCCTTCAGCTTTTCACACAGGCGACGGGCCCGGGGATAGGCCTTGTCCTTGTGGGCGATGAAGCTCAGGGCGTCCACGCCGTCGCCGTTGAGCAGCAGGTCCACCTTCACCAGCTCGCTGGGCCGGTAGCCGGACAGCTCATAGTCCAGGGAGGCATAGCCCTTGGTGTTGGCCTTCAGCGTGTCAAAAAAGTCGTAGATGATCTCGTTGAGGGGCATCTGATAGTGCAGCTCCACCAGGTGGGTGTCCAGATACTGCATATCCTTGAACTCGCCCCGGCGGTCCTGGCACATGGGCATGATGTTGCCCACATACTCGTTGGGGCTGATGATGGACACCTTTACATACGGCTCCTCTGCGTGCTCGATGACTGTGGGGTCCGGATAGTTGTGGGGGTTATCCACCTTCACCATGGTGCCGTCGGACTTGTACACATGATAGATGACGCTGGGCAGGGTGGTCACCAGGTCCAGGTTGAATTCCCGCTCCAGCCGCTCCTGGATGATCTCCATGTGGAGCATGCCCAAAAAGCCGCACCGGAAGCCGAAGCCCAGGGCCACGGAGCTCTCCGGCTCGAAGGTCAGGGAGGCGTCGTTGAGCTGGAGCTTCTCCAGGGCGTCCCGCAGGTCGGGATACTTGCTGCCGTCCTCGGTGTAAATGCCGCAGTAGACCATGGACTGGGCCGGGCGATAGCCGGGCAGAGGCTGGGCGGCGGGATTTTCGGCGTCGGTGATGGTGTCGCCCACCTGGGTGTCCTTCACGTTCTTGATGGAGGCGGTGAAATAGCCCACCTCACCGGCCTGGAGGGCGTCCGTAGGCTCGTTGCCCAGGGGCTTCAGATAGCCGCACTCCAGAATGGTATACTGGGCTCCGGTGGCCATCATGCGCACCGTCTGGCCCCGGCGGATGGTGCCCTGCTTGATGCGGAACAGCACCACCACCCCCACATAGGGATCGTACTGGCTGTCGAAGATCAGCGCCTGAAGGGGGGCGTTGGGGTCGCCGTCGGGGGCGGGCACGTTGCGGACCACGTCCTCCAGCACCGACTCCACGTTCAGGCCCAGCTTGGCGGAGATCTCCGGCGCGTCCATGGCGGGCAGGCCGATGATGTCCTCCACCTCCTGCTTGGCCTTCATGGGGTCGGCGGCGGGCAGGTCGATCTTGTTGAATACGGGCAGGATCTCCAGGTCGTGCTCCATGGCAAGATAGGTGTTGGCCAGGGTTTGGGCCTCCACCCCCTGGGTGGCGTCCACCACCAGCACCGCCCCCTCGCAGGCGGCCAGGGACCGGGACACCTCATAGTTGAAGTCCACGTGGCCCGGGGTGTCGATGAGGTTCAGGGCGTAGATCTCGCCGTCCTTGGCCTTGTAGAACAGGTGCACGGCCCGGGACTTGATGGTGATGCCCCGCTCCCGCTCCAGGTCCATGTTGTCCAGAATCTGATTCTCCATCTCCCGCTCCGGCACGGCGTCGCACAGCTCCAGCAGCCGGTCCGCCAGCGTGGACTTACCGTGGTCAATATGGGCGATGATGGAAAAGTTACGGATATGGGATTGTTCAAACATTTGCGTTCCTCCTGTAGGTAAGTCCACGCTGACGCGCCAAGTGGCGCGTAACAAGCGTTTTGCGCAGCAAAACCTTGCCGCAGGCGGAATTCATTTCCGCCGAAGGACATTAAATGAAAAGGGCTCCCGGTTTGCCGTCAGGCAAACTGGGAATGGGACTTGCCGTGGTCAATGTGGGCAATGATGGAAAAGTTGCGAATATGGGAATGTTCAAACATTTGCGTTCCTCCTCAGGGGAATAACAAGTTATATTCCCACCTATTATAACGGATGTTCCGGCAAAATGCAATTCCTGTTGCCGCCGGGAAGAAAAAGTGTTTGTAGTACTACAATACATCTTGGACAATTGAATAAAAAGGGTATGAGGAATAGGGCCTCATATGTTAAAGTTAAGCTACCACACAAAACTTTCCGAAAGGAGACCATATTCCTCATGAGCAAGAGTATAACACAGGACATGGCCTACAGGCAATCCCTAATGAAGTACGCA
>ENA-UESH01000039-UESH01000039.1-human-gut-metagenome-genome-assembly--contig:-NODE-39-length-115124-cov-9.610359_pt1 | contig 115124 bp, 114 predicted proteins | sample MGYA00243001_ERZ508002 | MGnify/ENA primary metagenome ERZ508002 (study PRJEB26167, sample SAMN06115447) | human gut metagenome | host: Homo sapiens | place: China:Anhui | collected 2015-08-07... | reverse complement strand
TGAAGTACGGTCTTTATAATCACTTCACTTTATTTTCGTATATATAGAGTACGGTAATAAAGTGAAGCGATTTATCCATTCCTTGCAATCACTTCGCTTAATCCTTAATATATAGACACACCGAATAAAGTGAAGCGATTGCAGGTGTCAGGCTAATAGTGGAAGTCGGGCATGAATGTGTATTTTCTGCCTTTCTGCTGCACTATCATCCGTTTATTCCGAAGCATGGTGATGAGGCATCTTCCAGTTCCTTGTAACCGTATTCCTCTTTCAGTCCGAAAACAGCTTCCAATGCGATGCGGTGCTGCTGCTCTGTGATGTGCCTGTAAGGGTCAAACTTTTCTTCTTCCGGTCTTCCCGGCTTCTTGGCTTCGGGCTTGTAACCCTCCATGAGTTCGGGCAGGGCATTGTCGTTGATACGGAATGCAAAAGGCTCGAAGTCCATTGCCCGTATGTGCATGGCTGAAACATTGCTTATATCCCCGTTGTTCTTGTCCTTTTCCACAAGTAAGATAGTCTCAGCCTTGTTGTTCAGTTCCGTGCCGATATGCCCCCTTGCATTCTCATCGCCTTTGTTCTGATGAAGTATCGTATGGATGTGTATCTGCCTTTCATCTGTCCATTGCATCAGTTTTGAAATGATATGTGTGGATTCGCTCGGACTGTTAATGTCATATACCATATCACGGATGCCGTCTATGATTACAAGACCAATGTCGGGTGTATTATAGATAGCCTGCTCTACAATCCTGATACGTTGTCCGGGCGTGTATTTCCTCAAAGCGAGAAATTCGAGGCTCTCATTGTCCCTATCATCAGGCAAGTCAGCCATCCGCAAAATACGTTTCATGACTTTCAGGCAATGATAAGGGCTTTGTTCCGTGTCCACATAAAGGATTTTCCGTTTGTCTTCCGGAAGTTCAGCCACATATCGCAGCACTGTGCCGTTCTTCAATGCGGCGGCTACGATAGCCGACACATTGAACGTCTTTTTGCTCTTGGCTTTGCCGATGGATGCACTGAAATTCCCCAATGTCCCTATGACGGAACCATGTACTTTGAGAATCTCCGGTGCTTTTTCATAACTTTTTATGCAATTTACTCGAGAGTTATGTAACCTTGTTTTGCCCCTGACCACACGGCCAGCCACAGTCAGAAAAAATTTGGGCCTCCAAGGGCGATTCGCCCTCGGGGGCCCGTTTGTTCAACCTGTCAGTCCTGCCTGCTTTTGCCGCTCTTTCTCAGCGGCGATTTCTGCTTTCATCTCCCGGATTATATTGGCCAGATTCTCTTCACACTCCGCCTCTGTATGGGCGTAGACGTTGCGTGCCATTCGTTTCCCGTTGATTTTCGGGGAGTAGCGGCCCTCCCAGAGGTGTTCGTCGATTTGACTGACACAACCCGTTCCCGGCTTCCGGTATTTCCCCTTCACCGCCTGGAAGTCCGTTTGTGCGACTTTTGGCTTAGCCGGGGAGGATGCCCGACGCGGTGGTTCGATTCCGGCGATCCCCCGGTCGATGCTGGCGGCGGCATTCTCCCGCATGGTGTCGGTGACATGGGCATAGACGTTCAGTGTGGTGGCGGACGTCACATGGCCGATGATGGTGGACAGCGTCTTGATGTCCATGCCATGTTCCAGCGCGTTGGTGGCGAAGGTATGCCGCAAGTCGTGAAAGCGGATGTGCTTGCAGTCCGCCCGATTCAGAACCTTGGCCAGCTTCTTCCGGACGGCGGCCGGGTCCAGTGGGGAGTCCTCCTTTTTCGGAGAAGGGAACATCCACCTGGAACGGATACTCTGCCGGTAGTCTCGCAGGACACCCAGAATGGGGGTCGGCAGAATGATGCTCCGACAAGAGCTCTTCGTCTTAGGGGCGGAGATCACCAGTTCTCTGCGCACCCGCTGGACCTGCCGTTCGATCCGCAGTATTCCTGTGCAGAGATCCAAGTCATCCCATTGGAGGGCCAGGATTTCGCCCCGACGCAGACCAGTGGAGAGTTCTAATAGCAGAAGCTCATAACAGTCGTTCTCACGGGCCTGTATCAGCAGACGTCGAATCTCCTCCGGAGACAATACCTGCATCTCCTTCGGACGGAGCGTCGGCGTCTTACAGGCATCGGCGGGATTTTTCAGGATGAGGCCCTGTTTTACCGCCTGGTCCAGCGCCGTCCGGCAGGTTACATGGCAGCACTTCACCATACGGTCAGAGAGTCCGGGGCCATATTGTTCCACAGCCTGGAGGCGGCCGCCCTGCTTGAGCTGGCGGTAGAACTGTTGAAGGTCTGCTGCGGTAAGCCTGTTCAGCGGGATTTGGCCGATTTCCGGGATGATGTGCCGGTAGATGCGGTTCTCGTAGTCCGTTTGTGTCTTTGCTCCAATCGTAGGCTTGCATTGGTTCTGGTACCAGTGATCCAGCCATGCTCCAAAACACATATCGGATGACAGTCGTTCCGGCTCTACTTTTTTCAGGCTGTCTTTCAGGACTTTCAGCTTTTGTAGGCACTCTTTCTTGTTTTTTGCCAGCACATTCTTTGTCTTGGGATAGCCGTTGTCATCATAGCCGATGACAACTCGCCCCTCCCACCGACCATCCTTGCGCTGCCTTACTGTTCCGTCTCCGGCTTTTCGCTTTCTTGCCACGGTTTCAACTCCTTTCCGAAGATGTCCTCCATGAAGCCGCCCACGATGCCAGAGGCTGTCTTCTGCATATCCGATGTGACATGGGTGTAGGTGTCCAGCGTGAAGGACGCATTGGTGTGACCCAGGATGCCGGACAGCGTCTTGGCATCCACTCCGCTGGTAAGGGCGTGGGTGGCGAAGGTGTGACGCAGATCATGGAAGCGGATGCTGGGCAGCCCCGCCCGCTGAAGCAGCGTCTTCATGTGGCGATACGCCGCATTGGGATCGACTGGATTTTCCGGCTTCACTGGGTCAGGAAAGATCCATTGGCTGATAGCATCCGCTTTTCGCCGCCGCAGGATGTCAGTCACGCTGTGCGGCAGGATGATGGTGCGCATGCCCTGATTGGTCTTTGTCTCACCGACGGTGTACTCGCCCTTCCGCTGGCTGTGGAGGGTTCGGCACACCTTCAGCGTCCCGGTGTCCCCGTCGAAGTCGCTCCATTGCAGACCGCAGATCTCGCCGCGGCGCAGGCCGGTCATCAGTTCTGTTTGGAAGAAGTCCCTCCATACCTCGTCCTGCTCCACCACTGCGAGGAAGGCATCCAGCTCCGCACGGGTGAGGATGCGCTTGGGCTTGTAGTTGGGCTTGGGCGCGGTCGTCCCCTCAGTGGGATTCCTGGGAATGACATGCGCCTGCACCGCATCTTTCAGCGCGGCGTGGAGCGTGGAGTGGATATGGCGAACCATGGAGTCCGAGAGCTGATGCCCCATCTCGGGGTGCTCGTGGATGCGCCCCTCCGTTTTTAGGCGGCGGTACATCCGCTGGATGTCCTGCTGGGAGAGGAGGGAGATCTGCTTGTCGCCCAGCTGCGGCTTGATGTAGTATTCGATGTAGCGGCGGTAGCCCTCGAGGGTACCGGGCCGCACCGTACCCGCCTTGTACTCCGCGAGCCAGCGATCCAGCCACTGGCCCAGCGTCATGCGGCTGTCCTCGGTCAGCTCCACATCACGGTAGCACTCGATGTTCTGGTGGAGCTTGTCCAGCAGTGCCTTTTGCGTCTTGGCATAGACGTGGCGGAACAGTGGCTCGCCGTTTTCCCGGTGCCCAATGACGATGCGCCCTTCCCAGCGTCCATCGTCACGCTTTCGCACCATGCCGTCACCGGCAGGCCTTCGTTTTGCCATTAAGGTCACCTCCTTGCAGCAACACAACATACCACAAGCTGCGGGGGAAAGCTACTGAAAGTTTTCCCTTTTCTTTGCTTATGGCGTGGCAGATTTTGCGCCGCTTACTCCTCCCGATGAAACAGCAGCACATCCCGAAAGGAGATGTTGCCATGCGTACCCGCCACCTCCCGGACACTGTTACCGCGCATTTTGTTGTACTCGTCCCGGGTCATATCTATGTCGCCGCCCAGCAGATGGTTGGTCATGTTGTGCTCCACCACCAGCTTGAACAGCAGCTTACCCAACCTATCACCAAACACGCCCAGTGTGCCCTCCAGCATCTCCTGCAGCGCGCGAGGCAGGTATGCGACCGACCGTTCGGCGTGCAGATGGCCACAATATTGCCGCAGGGCCTTCTCCACAAACTCATTGCGGGTGGGGCAATTATCCAGCTTGTAAAATGCGTTCACTTCCTGCCACACTTCGTCTGACAGCCACACGGAGTGACGGCTTTTTCCGTTGTTGTCCATTAAAAATTCCTCCTTTTTCGTATGTCTGCGCCGCCCAAAACCCTTGAAAACACGGGGCAAACGGGCATTTTTCCAAAGAATAGCGCCAAAGCATATTGGGAGCCCCTAAATCAGCGTCAATCTCAAAATCCCGCAAACCCCCGTGGCAGCCCGCACTGCGGGCTGCCGTGAACGGCATAGGTGCGGAAAAGCGCCAATGCCTTTCTCCTGCCCCGATTTCGGCGCACCGAAAATCGGTTCGAAACCGCTCAAAAGCTCCGGGGGTGCTATCTTCACCCGCTTTCGCTCCGGCGAGGTCACACAGTGGCTCACAGGGGCGAAGGCGGGGCTTCTGCGGCCTGTTTGGCCAGCGTATCTTGTATGCGGCGACGCTCGGCGGCGGCTTCCGCTTTGGCCAGCTGCCGCCGGTTGAACTGCTCCACGGCCTGTTCCGGCGGGAGGATCGTGTAGAGCAGAGAGCCGTTTCGCCTGCGGCCATCTTTCAGCGTGACGGTGGTGCGCTCTGTGCGGATGAGCCCCTTTTCCTCCAGCTGACGGACATATTTCGCAACGGTGTTGCGGCTCATGCCCACGGCCTCGCCGATGGTGCGGTAGCTGGGGTAGCACTGGTAGGTGGTGCGGTTTTCGCAGTACATGAGAAAGGAGTACACAGCAATTTCGCCGGGGGACAGGCCCAGCCGGCAAAGGACTTTCGGCAGGGGGTAGTAGTTTCGGGCGGGTGTCTGCCACGGCAGGGTGCGCTTCATCGGGCACCTCCCGTCTGCCGGTCCACCCAGCGGCAGAACTTTTCCTTGGGGACGACGATGCGATTGCCGATGCGCAGGGCCGGGAAGCCCTCTTCGTGCATGAGCTCGTAGGCGCTGGAGAGGGAGATCCCCAGGAGCTTGGCCGTCATTTCTGCGTTGAGGAACAGCGGAAGTTGGTCGTAGTCGGTGTAGTCGGATCGTTTCATAAAACACTCCTTATTTCAAATTCAGAGAAAAAGAACTTGCGTTTCGGAGGCCTCTCTGTTAGACTTGTGGCAGATGGCGTCTGCGTTTTCCGAAGCGCGGCGTGCCGCCGGACTGTTGCCGCAGTTCGGCGGCTTTCTTTTTGGATGGAATGGTGGATGGGCTGCCCCCCCTTTCATAGATGGAATATACCCGATTGACAATATTACTCTTATCGGGTATTATGAGTATAACAGATAAAAACGCATTTGCAAGGCGTTTTGGAAATATCGGCACGAACGCAAAAAATCAATCGGGTATGGAGGGGCGACTATGTTTCGGATGAGCCATGACGCAGTAGATTTCTTTTCCGCCGACTTTACAGCGGCGGGCGTGATCGTGGCGGGGGAGGAGTACCCGCTGGGATATTTTGCGGCGGAGGCGCTGGAGGTGTCGGGGCAGCTCACCCTGGATATAGGCGCTGCGGCCAAGGAATTTGCCGCCGAGGCGCAGATGTTTTTCGCCGCCCGGGACCCGTCCAGCGCCGGGATCGCCAACGAAGCGTTTCGGCGGCTGTGGCATCTGCTGCGGAAGCTGCCGCTGTATGAGCTTCTTTTGCGGCGAGAGGATGCGCCGTCCTGCTTCACCAGCGACGAGGACTGCCGGGAGATGTGGGACGAGATGATGACCCGGGGGACGCAGGCCCACGACGACTATGCGCACTGGATAGCCCGGCTCAGCCGAATCGGCCAGGACTTGAGCGACTTCCGGCGCAACACCCAGTGGATGCTGTCGGCGTATTTTGAGGGCTTGCCCTCCTGTAAGCGGGAGAACTATATCGACGCCTATGGCCGCTTCAAGGATGGGATCGGGAAGGCAAAGCTGGCGGATATAGACGAGGAATCCGACCCGTTCTACGACCCGCCCGTGGCGTCATTCCGCTTTGATTTCCCGGCGCACATATCCTTTATCCCGTACCGGGACGAGAAAACCGGGAAGCCGAAGATGGCGGAGCGCTCCACTTTCGACGACTTGATTGCCTTTTTCTACTTGGACTTGACGAGGGGGATTGCCGCAGGGAATCTGCCCCGCAGGTGCAAGAATTGCGGGCACTGGTTCGTGGCCGTGGGCGGGTATAACACCCAGTATTGCGACCGCCCCATCCTCGGCCAGCACGGCAAGACCTGCCGCAGCGTGGGTGCCCATGAGACGGCGAAACGGAAACTGCGGGAGGCCGCCGCCAAGGAGTACGCCCGCACCTATAACCGCCTAAAGGGCCGGAAGCAGCGGGGCACCATCTCCACCGATGAATGGAATCACATCGTCGCCGTGGCGGAGGAGCTGCGCGCAGCGTTTCAGGCAGGGGAGATGGCGGAGTCGGAATACTGCCGGAAGCTGAAGGCGCTGTGAGGCGGAAAAGAAAGTGAAAAAGACACTGCCCCCGGCCATTCCTTTGGCCTGGGGCAGCGCCTATTCTTTGCTTATAGCGTGGCAGAAATTGAGCGGCGTGGTGGCTTGAAGTTGCCTGAAATTATCTACCCCTTTTCTTCACATCCTCATCAATACGGCGTTTCCAGTCGGCGCTGAGAGGTTGGGCCGACCGGACGCTGCACACGGCGGCGCTGATGACATCATAGTTCAGCGCCGTGCCCTCCTCGTCGCACTTGTAGTTCACCGCCCGGTCGGCGTCGATGCCGAAGCGAGCTGCCTCCTTGGCGGCGTCGATGTTGGCGCCCAGGAACAAAAACTCCCAGCCGTATTTTTCCTTCTGACGCTCAATCATGCGCCGCACCGTCTCGTAATTATAGCGGCGGCTGGCGTTTTCATAGCCGTCGGTGGTGATGACGAACAGGGTCTTTTCCGGCACATCCTCCCGGCGGGCGTACTTGTGGATGTTCCCAATGTGGTGGATGGCCCCACCTACGGCGTCCAGCAGCGCCGTGCAGCCCCGGGTGAAATACTCCTTCTCCGTCATGAGCGGCACCTTGGCAAGGGGCAGGCGGTCGTGGATGACCACGCTCTCATTGTCAAAGAGTACGGTGGAGACCAGGGCCTCGCCCGCCTCCTGCTTTTGCCTCGCGATCATGGAGTTGAAGCCGCCGATGGTGTCCGCCTCCAGCCCCGCCATGGAGCCGCTGCGATCCAGAATGAAAACCAATTCTGTCATAATGAAAACCCTCCTTCGTTTGATTGCGCTCTCATTGTAGCGCAGCCGAAGGAGGGTTTGGTCGCCTGTGGGGCGACATTTAAGACATAGGCTTGCCTCTTTGATATTTATTCCAAATTATACTATCCAAGTCTCTTACAGTCAAATCAGGGTATCCACAGATCTGAAGCTCTTCGACTGCGCGTCTAAACAATATTTGGCATTCGTCATTTGGAATATCCGTGCCAAGTGCATTCTTTATGCAGCGATGAATATGAACATCAGGTTTGCACCGATTGGGGTCTCCTGCCATCATGAACATATAATTTACCCCGGCGTCACCCATTCCTTTTACTGAACGCAAAACAAGTTCAAGCAGTGGTTCTTTAGCAAAATGACGAAAATCCTCAAATGTATCTATGTCCAAATATTCATGCAGCTTCGCCGCAATTTCATAGCATACCTCAGCCTTATTTCGGCCACTCAAGACTTGATTATTCTTCAATATATCCGCTGCAAATGCAGCGCAATCGGCAAATTCCTTTATATGGGCAATGAAATCAGATAATGTGTCCTGCGCAGAGTATATATCCCCTCCCATATATGTATCGGCATAGCGGTGCAAAACAGGGACGGTTACTGCGAAATATTTTGCTCTCAATGAATAAACGCAGTCGAGAATACATACGGGCAGGGACTGATAACGCTCAATCTTACGAACGCCCTTTATCTCCGCTTCAAAGTTTTTTTTGCAATACTGCGAAAATAGTTGTATCTGTTTTTCTGTAATCATTTGCCATTCACGCCCCCAGCAAGCTCTGATCAAAGGCAAACAGCGCCTCGTTTATTTCAAAAATATCATACTTTTCCCGCCCGATGAAATACTCGATGATCACATCGAATTTGCTGCTGGCACTGAGGGCATAGCCCGCCCGGGCGATGAGGTCGCGGGTCTCGTCCAGGTTCAGCTCCAGGGCGATGGCAAAGGCGATGGCCGTGGACTTGGAGGGCTTATAGCCCGGATTGTTGCGGATCTTGGAGAACAGCTTGCGGTCCACATTGGCCTTTTTGTAGATTTCAGAATCCTTTTTGCCGCTGCGGTCAATGAGCTTCAGCAGGGTCTCCGAGAATCCGGCGTCCAGATGCGCCAGCAGATCGTCCAGGTTGCCTGAGGCCACGGAAGCGGAGGCGTACTGCGGCGCGGCATCTTCGTAGACGCTCAGCGGCTGGCTTTGCAGGTCAAAGCTCCCGCGCAGACGCTCCCGGCGAGTGTCGGTGTGGGCGTCCACATAGTGGTCGTCGATGTACTCGGCGATATCGGCGAACAGCTTGCCGCTGATTTGATAGGCCTTGCGGTCGAAAATGACCAGGTAGACCGTCATGTCGCTGCCCAGCAGGAACTGGCCGATGGTGTCCACCGCCACCCGCAGCGCCTGGTCCTTGGGGTAGCCGAAGATGCCGGAGGAGATCAGCGGGAACGCCACCGTCTCGCACGCATGTGATTGGGCCAGCGCCAGGCTCGTCCGATAGCAGGAGGCCAGATGCTCCCGCTCGCCATGCCCGCCGCCTCGCCACACAGGCCCCACAGTGTGAATCACATACCGGCAGGGGAGACGATAGGCTTTTGTGATCTTGGCGTCGCCGGTTTTGCAGCCGCCAAGCCGTCGGCACTCGGCCAGCAGCTCCGGCCCCGCCGCACGGTGGATGCAGCCATCCACGCCGCCTCCGCCCAGCAGGGACTCCTTGGCCGCGTTGACGATGGCGTCCACGGGCATTTTCGTGATGTCGTTGCGAACGATGATAAGGGGCATAGTGTCACCAACTTCCCATGATTAAAATTAGGTCAATGCGTGTTGCCCCCAACCTTTTCTGCTTCGGACATTTCTTCCCAATCCCCAAGATTTCCACACCTGCGAAGGTAATCGTGGCCGCCATCCACAGCGCACGAGCCACAGCTGCAAAACTTGAAATCATGAACGGTTTTGCTTTCGATGACATCTCCACATTTTTTGCATCTGATTGCGTTTCTAGTAATTCGCGGCATAATCAATCCCTCTTTAGCGCATTTCTGATTTTCTCTTTTTCCCCACTGCCGTCTGTACGGAGGCGCAGTAGCGGAACGGCACACTTTTCCAAGATGGAGTTCTTCTTCATATCTCGCTCTGCCTGTTTGCTCTCGGCCTTATGGAAGGCAGTGCCGTCTACTTCGATGGCCAGCACGGGGCGCTTATCCATCTGATTAAACAGCAGAAAATCCACATGGGTCAGCGGATTGCGGGCGTATTTGCGTTCTTCCGCTGTCAGCGGTTCATAGTCCTTCACCAGCGTCGCAAGTGAAACATGCTCCGCGCAGCCGATGGAGGAAAATGCCTCCTCGGCCAGCACTTCTTGAATCACGGAGTACATAAGATTTTCGGAATCGTATTCCGATATCCGCTTATGTTTTTTCAGATATGCTCTGCGTTGTTCGGCATAGCCTTGATAGAGCATATCGAACACGGAGTAGACTTGACTCTGGATAACCTCAAAATTGTTATATTCGATGTACCGGGTCAAGTCGCCATAGTTGGTCTGGTCATTGCGCGGGTCTTGAGATGTAACTACCGTCAACGAATGAACTGCGCGGGAAACTGCCACATTCAGCATGTGGGGATCATCTACGAAATCTGTGATGACATTGTCGACCGAGGTCAGAATGATGGCATCCTGCTCCCGCCCCTGAAACTTGTGGACGGTGTCCACCTCATAAGTATCTCCCAGCTGCTTGCGGATGGCTGTCACCTGATCCCGGTACGGCGTGATAATGCCGATGCTCTGGAAATTCTGCTGATGCAGCCGCGGGAGCGCCTCTTGCTGGATTACATCGATCTGCCGCTGGTTGAGATGTCCGCGGGCGTGGTTGCCAGCGGTTGTTCGATACATGGTCAACACATCCGGCTCATCATGGTCTTTGGTCATAACGATCAGCTGCCCGTGGTAGAACTTCTGGTTGCAGAAGTTGATGATTTTCGGGTGGCAGCGGTAGTGCTCCCGCAGCAGCGTAACAGGTGCGTCCTGCCATATTTCCAATGCGGAGGATAGCAGACTATGGGTAGAAAAGCGATACCGTTCATCCAAGGAGTACTTTTGCCAAATAGAATCGCTGGTGCGGATGTCATCCTCTGTCAATACATTGGGGAGTTGCTTTAAATCTCCGACAATCACGATATTTCGCGCACAGGAGAAAGCTAGCACCCCGGTGGCCAGATCAACCTGCGAGGCTTCATCTACAATCAAGTAATCGTAAGTGTGATTGATGCTCAGTGTTCCTTTGATGGAATAGGTCGTACTGAGCACCACCGGATACTCGCGTGTGAACTCCTTGGAATTCCATCGAAAATCACTTTTTTCAAAACGCCTTCGATTCCCTTTCCAAGGGTAGCGTACTGCCAATTCCGCGCGGAATAGTCGCAGGGACTTCTGTGTGAGTTCGTCCATCTTCGCATCAAAAGCATAATGCTCCAGTTTGCGAGTCAGTTCCCGCTTTTCGGCCTCCAACTCTCGCCTCTTTACAGAATAGAATTGATGCTGCAAATAGGGAATGACCAGCTCTGGAGAGCGGAGAAACAGTTTGAGTGCATTGCGATTGAAGCGAAACATGATGGAGAGCTTTTGCAAAAGACCCAAACGAGTCTCATATTCCGCGTGCTGTTCAAACTCCATCCAGAGCGATAGAATTTTCTGCGAGGACAGCTTGTCCAGATTTTCCGTCGGTGTGTTGCTGTAAGTCGCATAGTATTTCTCAAAATAGTGTTGCTCCGGATTCAGATGTAAGAATTCCTGCTCAATTTCCGCAATGCGGTTCTTGGCATCGAGCATTTCGTTCAGTTCTTTGGAGAGTGTGGTCGTTTCCTGGTCCAATTGCTGCCGTTCCTCCGGAGGTATTTCCCAGTCGCTCATGTCCGGATAGCTGCCGGTCTGACCCTCCAAAAATTTCTGCTTGTTGGCAAGGCTTCCGAGAAACGCCGTCAAGAAGGCTGCATTTTTCTTTTCCAGCTTTTCTGCCACATTGTGCGTTGCAGAATTGTTGTTGGATACGACCGCTACAGTCTGTCCGCTCCGAATAACATTGGCAATAATGTTTAGGATCGTCTGCGTTTTTCCTGTACCCGGAGGCCCCTGAATGATGCTGATTTTGGAGGAAAGCGCCCGTTCCACCGCCAGCTTCTGACTCTGGTTCAAGCCAAACGGATAGATTACCGCCTCCGGCATCTTGGGTGCTTTGACTTCTTTTTGCGGTGTAAGATAGTTCGCCAGTACAGTATCTTCGCTGACCTGCGTGATCTTGTTGTACTGTATACTCAGAATGTTGATGTCGTTTTCCGTCACCAAACTGATTGCTGCAGCAGTTTCCTTGAAATATTGAAATGCCTCGAGATTTTTACCGTCCGCCAGACAATTTTGCTGGAACTGCACTTCGCTTCTACGGAACGATAAATCTTTCTTTCCGTTGCGGACAATACGATAATATCCACCGAAGTCGAGAAGCTCATCAATTTCGCTGATTGTATTCCCGTTTGCGTTGACAATTACCTGGGTAGGATCGATTTTCTTTTTCAGGGGCAGAATCTTCACATTGCTGCTTTGAAAGCTGTAGCTTTTATTGGGCGCACTGGTATAGGCAATCTCGCATTTATCGCCAAGAAACTGGAAACTTGCAACCGAGTCTGTCTGGTCTTTTCCCTTTATGATGATCAAGTGCTTTCGTGCGTCCATAGGCATCTCCCTGTCAGTGCAATTCGTAGCTCATAAGTTTTGGGTTATTTCATCACTCGCTCAAGTAGAGTCTGGTAGCTGTCCACCACATCATAAACCACATTTCCACTGCTGATTGCCTTAAAATGCTCCCTTGCGCAGTGAATTTTGGATTCCTCAATGAGCCGGAGCTGCATGGAGGACATGGAGCCTTTCGTCTCAGCAACAAAGTAGATATGCTTGACGGTGCCTTCATAGAAAGCAATCGCCCAGTCTGGATTATAATGTCCAATCGGTGTTGCGATATAGAAGCTGTCCGGCAGCTTCACATAAACCGCAACATTTGTGTTGGTGTCCAGGTCGGCTGCAAAATCACGCTCGTTCGTGGAATCATACACGATATGATCGTATAGATGCCGCTGCGCTTTCATCGCATTTGTGCCGAGCTTGCCCTTGATGGTCGGTTCGGTAAAAATGTCCGTGTCGTAATGTTCATCCAGCACATTGTAGGTGATGTGCTGAATGATTGCAGTTGCCTTTTCGTCATTGATCAAAGCGGCTGCTTTGATGATAAATTCTTCCGGATTGAACTTGAACTGCTCAAAAACGGGTTTCTCAATGCCTGTCAGAATTGCAACAACTGCTTTTCGTGTCAAACCGGTCTCTCCGACCAGCTTGCCGATTAAATCATACTTTACACTGCTGTTGGTTCGAATCTGCTTCCGACTATCATAAGTAGACGACTTTGATTTCGAGAATGCACTTCCGTCAAGGAGAGAATCCTTCGACTTGATCTCATCCATTGCGCCGGTTTCAACTTTGAAGAAGATTTTCGGCACATGAAGATTCTGGTTGAGCGATGTGATGGCTTTCTTCACAAGTTCATCCGTATCAAAGTCCACCACATACACAGATTTCGGGCTGATGCGCTTCCAGAGCGCTTTGAACTCCGGCATGGCAAGCTTGTCGGGATCAACTTGCAGTTCCACATTCTTGTCACGGGCGTTCTCCGGCTGCATGGCGCGGCTGTCATAGACGGAATCAAGAATATTGATCACAGAATCGCGGCTGTCCGCCACTTCCTCCGCAACCTGAATCGCGCCGTTTGCTTTGTCGGCATAATATTTGTCAGTCAGTACACCGCGCTTGACATATCCGTTGGAGATCAAATCCTCGAAGATTGCTTGCGCCGTATCGCCGTCCACAACCTGTTCGTTGCCTCTGGCATCCACAATGACCTTGCCCTTGAAGAGGTCGGCAGTAACCGCCACAGGGCGTCCGGCAACTGCATCGGCAAGCTCAGTCTGCAAGCCCTTTGCGAAGCTGTCATAGCTCTCACTGGCGATAACGGTCAGAACATTGATGGACTGCACATCATTTCCAAGCACGTTGGCGTCCATGCGTTCGCCGTCCTGATTGACACACAGGCGCAGACCGCGACCGACCTCTTGCCGCTTGCGAACCTCGCTGCTGCTTTGTTTCAGTGTGCAAATCTGGAACACGTTCGGGTTGTCCCAGCCTTCGCGCAGTGCGGAGTGCGAGAAAATGAAACGCACCGGGGACTTTTTGGGATCACGATCCAGAAGCAGCTCCTTATTCTTCATGATCAGGTCATAGGCGTCAATATCGTCAGATGTGCCTTCCTTCTTGTCGGAAAGCTTGCTGTCGGTCATCTTGCCCTTTTTGTCAACGGAGAAGTAACCAGCATGGGTATCATGGGCAGAAATCGCGTCCAGATACCGTATGTAGTCCTCGTCTCCGATTTCCCGCTGCATGGAGCTGAGAATGTCGTTGTATTCTTCCTCGAACATATCCGCATAGATGCCGTTGAACGGATGTCCAGCCTCGTCGTACTGCTTGTACTTTGCAACCTCGTCGATGAAGAACAGCGACAGAACCTTGATGCCCTTATGGAAAAGCTGACGCTCTCGCTCCAAGTGAGAAAGAATCGTTTCGCGGATCTGAATGCGTCGGAGCTGGTCTTCGCTGACCTTGCCGATCACATCACCGGCAAAGATTTTGACGCCGTTCAGGAACTCCACAGAGTTGTCGCGTCCGTCTATAGATTTCACCACAAAGCCGACTTTGTACTCGTCCAGATTGCCGGAATTGTCGTAAAGATTATAACCGATTCCGACCGTCGCTGTTTTCTTGCGAAGTCCCTTTGCTCCAATGTAGTCAAACTGAATGGTCGCTGTCGGGTCAGCTTTGGAAAGGTTGATGCTTTCCAGATAGATGAAGCCCTCGGTTGCCGTGCTGCCGGACTCTGTGATGCCCTTGACGGCAATTTTCTTAACCAGCCGCTTGTTGTACGCCTCCATTGCATCGAGGCGATAAACCATGTTATAGATGCTGTCCGCTTTATGAGTCGCGGAGTAGCGCAGTGTCAGCAGCGGGCAAAACTCTTTCAGCCGTTCTTTTGTCTGCTTGCCCTCGACTGACTGCGGCTCGTCGATAATCAGAATCGGGTTCGTTTTTGCAATAATATCAATCGGACGACGGGAACGGAATTCGTCCAGCTTCATGTAAATACGCCGCGCGTCCTTACCCTTGGCATTGAACGCCTGAGAGTTGATAATCATGACATTGATGGCGCTGTCCGACGCAAAGCGGTCAATTTCCGTGAGCTGGGCAGAATTGTAGATGAAGAACCGGATCTTCTTGCCGTATTCCTCCGCAAAATGCTCCTGCGTCACCTGAAAGGACTTATAAACGCCCTCGCGGATGGCAATGCTCGGCACGACCACGATGAACTTGCTCCAGCCGTAGTGTTTGTTCAGCTCATACATCGTTTTGATGTAGGTATAGGTCTTGCCAACGCCCGTCTCCATTTCAATCGTCAGGTTGTAGCGACCTTCCAGCTTATCCGACGGCTTGATCTGATTGGTACGCTGTACCTTTTGCAGATGCTCTAAAATCAGCTTGTCGGAAAGCTCCGGCACAATGCGTTCATTACGCCAGCCGGTGAAGTCCGTGTCATCCGTGAGCGTCTGCTGACCGTAGCCCCTGTCCATCATGTAGGTTGGCGTGAGGTACGGCTGCCCGGCAAAGACGTCAACAACTGCTTTTGCCGCATCCGCTTGAAATTTTTGATGTTTGAATTGGAGTTTCATGAGGTTGCCTCCAGCGTTTTAGCGATATACGGTAGCGCAGCAATTCCGACTTGAATGCCTTTCTCCGCGATCCATTTTAAGGCACTGCATACTTTTCCCCATCGTTTTTCTTTGTCCTTTTCTGCTGAAATAGCAGCTATTTTGCCAGACAACACTTCCTTTTCCTCATCGGACAGTACAGAGTCCGGTAGTTGCTGTATATTGTGAATCACTTGTTCAAAAGTTACGACTAATGTTGCGTTTACATCTTGATTCACGTGCTGTGTTACGGTGACAGCTCCCTCTGCACTTTGAAATGGCTTATACAGTCCAGATGCAAGATTTAGTTTGTAATTTTGGAGCTTTGCTTTTAACAGTTTTGCATCTCCAACATAATCAACGGGTGTGTTTGTTCCAAAGTGAGCAAAATTGTAATTATCCAATTCACTCTTTAATGAATCAATTTCAGGCTCATAAACTGCGATGATCTCTGTTTGCAGCTTCTTTGCTTTTTCTCTATCATTTCCCTCGATAGCATCATTTAGCCGCCCAATATACTCGTCAATTATCTTTATCTTTTCTTCCATAAAATGTGTCACAGTGCAACCTCCTCAGATCACTCTCACGCGCTTGGAAATGTCGCCCGCATCCTCCGGCATATAGAGCTTGAAAATTTCGAATACATTGATCTTCTCCGGGCTGGACGCAAAGCCGGAATCGCGGAAGACGGCGCGGAGCGGCTTGCGCTGTGCGATCTCCTTGACCACGCTTTCGGGGATATTTTTGTCAAAGCAGGCGATCAGGTCGCCGTCGTTGTAGGTGTGGACGGTGCAGCCGCCCAACTGCTCGGACTTGTACGGCAGGGACAGCGGCAGCCCCCAGTCGATCAGGCAGCCGAACAGCAGGTCGAGATCGGTGCGGTCATCCTTGATGTTGGATTCCAGCCCCGCGAGCATCCCCTGATCGTAGTCATCCGGCGCATAGTAGACATCCTTCATGTTGGTATCGTCCAGCTTGAGAACGCGGAAACCGATGTCAAGACTTTCGGATAGTTTCCTGTTTTCTTCTGTTTCGTCAGCTTTACTCCAACGCGCCGGAATAATAGGCACATCGAAACCGCAAATATTTTTTGTTGGAGCCTTTTTTAACTCTTTGTGCAGATACTGTATATCGGTGCCATTTTGTTCTAAATTATCTTTAATTTTCATACCAGCTCTGCGAATGCGCTCTTTGCCGATTTCGCAGATGTTCTTGTAGCCTGCTTTGTAGGCTTCGCTTGCTTCGTCACACTTTTCGGGGAGCTGCACCATAATGAACTTACGGTGTCCGCCGTCCTCGGCGTTGAGTTGCATGACAGCGTGGGCGGTGGTGGCAGAGCCGGAGAAAAAGTCGAGGATGATGTCTTCTGGAGCCGTCACTTGCTGAATCAACTGCCGAATTATCTCTACTGGTTTCGGAAAATCGAACAGATACCCGTCAAATATGGAAGCAAGTTCTTTTGTCGCAGTATTCGTATATACACCCGAGCTAAAGACGGAGGAATACCCCGGCAAATTATCAGAAAGTTCAAAAAGGAAAGACTTCTTTCGCGGTCTCCCTGTAGGTGAATCCGGCCAAATAATTCTATTTTCGTCTATTAGACGTTTCATAGTATTTCGGTCGTATCGCCAGCCCTTTGTAGGGCATCCGTAGTTAATGCCATCGTAAGGATTGATTAAATCATAATGCAAATTTGGTCTTGCATCTTTTGTTGCTAATCCTACCATGTTTGCACTTGTCCAAGGTCCTCTCGGGTCATCATCAGGATTGTTGTACAGTTCGGTTTTCCGCTCTGTACCGCGAAAAATCCTCTGTCCACACTGCTTTGAGTAGCAAATAATATACTCGTGGTCAATGGACACACCAGAAATATTACGATTGTCTTTGTTTTGACGACTTTGCCATATAAACTGAGCAATGAAGTTACTCTCCCCCAAAACTTCATTGCACACTCTGCGCAGATTCGTAACTTCATTATCATCAATGCTGATGAAGATAACCCCATCCTCCGTCAGCAGATTCCTCGCCAACAGCAGTCGAGAATAAATCATGCTGCACCAGTCGGAATGGAACCGTCCGTTGGTGTCAGTATTCTTGAACAGGCGGTTTTTGTCCTCGTCGTACATTCCCATCTGTGCGCTTTCTTCTTCCTGGGAGCGCATGAAATCGTCGGCATAGATGAAGTCGTTGCCGGTGTTGTACGGCGGGTCGATATAGATCATCTTGACCTTGCCGAGATAGCTTTCCTGCAAGAGCTTGAGGACTTCCAGATTGTCGCCCTCAATGTAGAGATTTTCAGTGGTGTCCCAGTCCTTGCTCTCTGTCACACAAGGGCGCAGCGTCTTCTGGATCGGCTTGTTGGCTTCCACGATAGCCGCCTTCTTGCCGACCCATGTAAACTCGTATGCCTCGTCACCGTCCACCACGTCCGGCGAGAGCATCTGTTTCAAGAGTTCAAAGTTGACCGCCCGTTTGTACACTTTCTTCTCCGGCGTGCTGTGTTCCTCGTCCAGCATCTCCGTGATGCAGTTGGGAAACAGGGCAGCAATGCGGGCTATATTCTGCGCCGTCATATCCGGCGATTCAAATCTCATCTTATCCATTAGGTTGTGCCTCCTGTTCATTCAATTCCTTATCGAGCTTGGCTGCTTTTCGCTTTCCATACATGATTTCATAATATCTTCCGCTCAACTCTTTCTTCACATCAAAGACAAGTTTGGGCTCTGTTGTCTTGTAATGGCATGAAGAAATCACATTTCCATCGTCATCATACTCGGTTGGAATATCTTGTTCGGTAATTCTCAATAGATAACCTTGCAATTCACCCACAGACTTCTGCATAACAGCATCGTTTTTTCTACTTCCATCAAGATACCATCTAAAATGCCGTACATGATTTGCAACAGCTTGGTTGAAATCAAGAATCGGTTTGTAGATGCTACAATAGATGTATTTCTGATTATGCGTTATTTTCTCAGAAAAGAAACTCATATTGCCAAAATCTGCATCCCATGCAATTTTGTCAAATTCGCTGTATTCAAGAAAAAAACGGATTTTCTCTTCAAGCGTCATGTGCTCTTGGTATTTGTTAGCAACGGTTAAAATCTGCCGTGTATGGTACAGAAATCTTTCTAAAGTCTTTTCTTTTTCGTGATTATAAGACATTATAGAAGTCAGTATCGTCAGAAAAGCACTCCCAAATATGCCGAGGCAAACATTTATCCAAAAATCAGTTTCTGTGCAAGGCATAAAGTAGTGCATAATCATTGCCGTAGCCAATGACGCCGCTGCAATAATCATAGCAACAAAGGTCAATTTTTTATATATTTTCAATCTGCTGTCTCCCTTTCCTTTCTCAGCTTTTTTAACTCCGCATTCATTTCCATCCGCCGGTTCAGCTGCTTCTCTTTCTTCATCTTGTTTTCCAGCACGGAAATCTGCTTTTCAAGTTGCTTCTTCAGCTCTTGGTATGCATAAATCGAAAAACAAGCCGCAGCGATAGACAATTTGCTTCCTGGCTGAATACTATCTTGCAGGTCGTTTTTGACGATGTGATTGATATTGTCGATGATTTGCATTGGCTCACCTCGATAATTAGAGCTTTGAAGTAGTCTAGTTTCGACATTGCACTCAATGCCCCGCCGCATGGTGGGGCCCATTCCAACACTTGCCAGCGTTGTATATTATGATAGCATATTTAGGTGCAAAAAGCAAGAAAATGGTGGAATATCACGATTTTTACACAAAATAAAAACGATAAGGATTGCTCTTAAATTCCCTCGTGGCGCTGACCTTGCGTCATAGTGCGTGCTGCCACAGCGCTTGTTGTGCAAGCCACTCGTGCAGGAAGTGATTATTCTTTGCTTACAGCTGCTCAACTTTTGCGCCGCTATTCACGCAAAAAACACTTGCATATTAATCTCCCCACAAATACAACTTGATTTTGTATCACTTTGGTGATATAATTTGCGCAGAGATACTTAGGAGGATGCGGAAATGGATCAGAAAATCACCCTATATCACGGCTCTGAGCAGATCGTAGAGGCTCCCGCCTTTGGGTTGGGTAAGCATAACAACGACTTCGGGCTGGGCTTTTACTGCACGGAAAGCGAAGCGCTTGCCAAAGAATGGGCCGTATCCTCTTTGCGCAACGGCTTTGCCAATCGTTACAGCCTTGATACGGAATACCTAAAAATTCTGAATCTGAACAGTCCGGACTATACGATTCTGAACTGGATCGCCGTTTTGGTAGAGCACCGTCTGTTCTCTATCAATAATCCGGCCGCGCAGCGGGCCAAACGATATTTGATCGAAAATTTCGGCGTCAATGTCAACGCCTATGACTTGATCATCGGCTACCGAGCCGACGACTCCTATTTCGACTTTGCGGCGTCTTTCTTGAATAATGGAATTTCCGTGCAGCAGCTCGCAAGTGCTATGTGCCTAGGCAAGTTGGGCGAACAGATCGTCGTCAAGTCTAAATACGCATTCTCCCTGCTGCATTACGAGGGATTTTCCATCGCAGAAAGGGAAAAATATTATGTTCTCCGCAAGGCGCGAAACGACGAAACCGACCAGCTTTATTCGAAAATGCTCGAAGAGGCGACTGACGGCCTGTACATGCTTGACATTATGAGAGGAGGCATCCGGAACGATGACCCACGCATACCAAGAAATGTATCTAAATAATGCGCAGGCCTTGCTGGGCGATGCCTTCGACTATGCCATCAACGCATGCGGAATCGCCGGAGGCAGCTTCATGAAACTGTTTTCCGTCAGCTCCGTCAGCAACCGGATCGAGAACGGCGAAGCTGCCTATATTATGGGGAAAAGTGGTATCGAAGCGGCTGTTGATGTCCTGGTTGAGACTACGGGCAAAGCGCCGACTGCCAAGCCAAAAGTCAATTTCAACCGCTCCAGAGAGTATTGGATCGGCTGGGCCGTCGCCTACTACCAGTGGTTCTCCGGCAGGAAGTTCAGCGATATTTTTAAGGTCCTCTCGTTTGAAGATTTAGAGCGGATGTATGCGCCTCTCCACGAAGCGGACATCAGCAAGTTCGCCGATATTGCCGATGCCAAAGTACGCGAGTACTTCGCTGATACCAACCTCAAGCGCATCCGCACGCTCTATGGCTGCACGCAGGCGGAGCTTGCCAGACGAAGCAATGTCAGCCTTCGGTCGATTCAAATGTACGAGCAGCGCAACAAGGACATCAACAAGGCCGGCGCGGAAACTGTTCTCAGCCTCGCGAAAGTCCTCGGCTGCACGATGGAGGATCTTTTGGAAAAGTGAGGCTGTGATGGAAGGGGTGACTTTCCCTTAAAATGACCCTAAAATTACGGGAATGCGATAGTTATTGAGGGAAAGCGAGTTTCACCTTTAGAGAGCAAATGCGTGATGCTATTCTTTGTCTATAGCGCCGCAGCTTCTGAGCTGCCACCCCCGCAGAAACCACTTGCATAACACCCGCCTCAGAGTTACAATACAGACCACACAGCAACGAGAAACGCTTCCCATCCTGCACCGGTGAAAGTTCACCGGAAACCGGGCGGGAAGCGTTTTTGACCACATAGATTACCACAGACGGTGCTGGAACACCCGGAAACAGCGGAGATAAGAGCGTCAAAGAGTAAGTGAAACAAATTAAAAAGCGCCGAAAACCGCTATAAACGAGCGGAAAAAGTATTCCCGATAAGTTTGGGAATATAGCGCCGGGGCGGGGGTATACTGACCAGGAAGGGAGGTGCGGCATATGAAATCGGTGCTCATCAAGGACACCACCCGGGCCCAGCGGGAGGAGATCGTCCGGCGGGCTCTGTGCGACGGCGGCTGCGGTGGGTGCAGCGGGTGCGGCAATCTCGGCGGAGGACGGGTGGAGGAGATGTACCGCCCGTATATCGAAGGAAAGCGGGAGCTGCGGGAAATCAACGAGTCCTATCGGGCAAATTTCGTTCGCGGCGGATAACAAGATGCTGGCTAAAGACCTGTTAAGAACCACAATATATGTCACTTGCAACAAATTAACATGGTTTTGTCGAAAAGAAATTATGAGTATTCGACAATTACCCCTTGAAAAACCTGTCCAATCCTGGTAAATTATATGCAGGTCAAGCGACAAATGTTGGTTTGCCGTGAAACCGACAGCTTTGGCTGTGTAAATTGTGTGGAAAAGGGTTGGAACAAAATGGAAAACAAGGTAACAGTGGTATTGGCAGACGCCAATGAGGAGTTTCGGACCATGCTGCGACAACGGATGGAGGGCACCGGCGAGTTCCATGTGGCAGGCAGCACGGAAAATGGGGACCAGGCCCTGGACCTGGTGCGGCGGCTGCGGCCGCAGCTGCTGGTGACGGACGTGGTGCTGCCGGGCCTGGACGGGTTCGGGCTGCTGCGGCAGCTGAACCAGCTGGGCCAGGGCGCGCCCCGGACCATCGTGGTGTCCTCCTTCTGCAGCCGCCGGACCGTGGCCCAGGCCATGGAAATGGGCGTGTATTTCTTCCTGCCCAAGCCGGTGAACGAGGAGTCCCTGCTGGAGCTGATGCGGCAGGCCGCCGCACCGGAGCAGGAGGAGGCTCCCTTTGCCCCGGCTCTGGAGGGGATGGTGACCGCCATCATTCACGAGATCGGCGTCCCGGCACACATCAAGGGATACCAGTACCTACGGGAGGCCATCATGATCGCGGTGAATGACATGGATGTGATCAACGCCGTGACAAAGGTACTGTATCCCGAGGTAGCCAAGCGCTTTTGCACCACGCCGTCCCGGGTGGAGCGGGCCATCCGCCACGCCATCGAGGTGGCCTGGGACCGGGGGGACATCGAGACGCTGCAAAAATACTTCGGGTATACGGTGAATTCCGCCAAGGGCAAGCCCACCAACTCCGAGTTTATCGCCATGATCGCCGACCGATTGCAATTGCAGCGGAAGCAGCAGCGGGCGTAGGTCTTGCCAAATCCGGCGCGGTGGGGTATAATGGACTCCTGATTACACAAAAGGAGTTTGAGCGATATGACCTATACTTATACCCCCCGGGGCGTCTGTTCCCGGAAGATGACCGTGGAGCTGGAGAACGGCGTGATCAAGAGCGTCAGCGTGGAGGGCGGCTGCAACGGCAATTTGCAGGGCATCAGCCGCCTGGTGGTGGGCATGAACGCCCAGGACGCCATTGAGCGGATGAAGGGCATCCACTGCGGCCCCAAGCCCACCTCCTGCCCCGACCAGATGGCCCACGCCCTGGAGGAGGCCCTGGCGGCTGAGCGGGCATGACAGGGGAGACCTTCTTCCAGCTGCACTATCACCTGACGGACACGGAACGGCTGTTTGACCTGGCCCAGGGCATCGCGGCCCGGCGGCGCTGGCTGAAAAAGCATGACGCCCGGTGCCGCAGCTTCACCTGGTATGCCCGGGGACTGCTGCGGCGGGGGATCGCCTTTCTGATCCTGGCGGCGGTGCTGGGGGCCATGACGGCCCTGCTGGAGCTGGGCGGCATGTCCTGGGCCATGACCGGGGTGTGCGCGGGCTGCGGCGTGATGGAGCTGGTGCTGCGGGGTATGCTGCGGCGGAGCTATCGCCGCAGCTGGCAGCAGTTCCGGCAGCAGAACGGCCCCGACGGCACCGTAAACTTCGACGACGATGGCATCCGGGAGGAGAACGAAAAGGGAAAGCCCACCCATTTCGACTGGGCGGACTGGGACGTGTGCGTGGTGACCCCCAAGGTCATCGTGCTGACCTTCAAGACCCCGGTGCTGCTGTTCTTCCCCTATTCCCGGGAGGCGGCCATCACCGTGGCGCACGCCGCCCGGGCCTTCGGAAAAGAGGACAGCCTGGTGTACCGGAAGCGGATATGAAAGTGAATCGTGTTGAAGCAGCCGTCGGTCAGACGGCTGTTTCGGCGTTCAGGGGGTGCGTGGGGCGCCAGGTGTACCGGGAGATTGCCGGAAATGGGAGGATTCCCGGAAGCCGTCCGTAGGGCCCGCTGCCCTCAGCGGGCCGCTGCGCGAGGAACGGATTGCAGCCGAACGCAAGTGGAAAGTGCGTTCGGCAGACCCGACGGTTGATGTCGGGCCCACAACCAATCTGCGGACTGATTTCGCAATGACACGGCAAGGAGATTATCTGTAACCTGCGGCGGGGCACGCGGGCCCCGCCCTACGGGAATGGGATGATTGCCGGTAAACGCCTGTAGAGGCCGACGTCCCCGGCGGCCCGGAACGCAAAAGCATCCCGCCCCCGGCGATCGCCGGGGGCGGGATTTGTTATATTGCTTTATGCAGCGGAAGGTATCACGCAGCCGTTACTTGGCGGCGGCAGCCTTCTTGTTGCGGGACAGGGCCTGGATGCCCTCCACCACCAGCACGATGGCCAGAACCACCAGCAGGATGGCGATGATCGCGCGGATGTAGAACCAGGCAACACCCTCGCCGCCGGCAGCGATGCCAACGAACTGAGCCTTGATGGTGAACACCAGAGAGGTCAGGGTCACGATCAGCATGAAGAACATGGGGAAGTAGAACATCTTGTTGTTGCGGCCGATCTTGCCCAGCCAGCAGCACACAGCCAGCAGACCCAGGGCGGCCAGCAGCTGGTTGGCAGCGCCGAACAGAGCCCAGATCTTGGCATAACCGGTCATGCCCAGGGCCACGCCGGCCACCACGGTGATGGCAGTGGCCACATAGGGGTTGGTCACGACCTTCTTCCAGCCGGCCATATTCTCGCGGCTCTCACCGGGGGCGGTGAAGAACTCCTGGAACATATAGCGGGCCAGACGGGTGGCGGTATCCACGGAGGTCAGGCAGAAGGCGGACACGGCCAGGATCAGCATGGAATACACCACGTTGTAGCAGCCGGCGCCGAACACCTTGGAGAACATGGAGGCAAGGCCGGTGGCGAACACCACGGTGGGGGTCACGGTGGTGCCGTCGGCGTACTGCGCCCAGATGTAACCAACGGCGCAGACGGAGATCAGGGCCAGAGCGCACTCGATCAGCATACCGCCGTAAGCGATGGGCTTGGCGTCCTTTTCCTGATCCAGCTGCTTGGCGGTGGTGCCGGAGCCCACCAGGGAGTGGAAGCCGGACACGGCGCCGCAGGCGATGGTCACAAACAGAGCGGGGAACATATAGCCCAGGGAGGTGCCGGAGGGAGCCAGCGTATCCTTGAAGCCGGTGAAGGCGGGCATATCCACGGTGGGGTGGCAGCCGATGATGCCCACGACCGCCAGGATCATCATGGCATACAGCAGGAAGGAGCTCAGATAGTCACGGGGCTGCAGCAGGATCCACACGGGGGTGACGGATGCGATGGCGATATACAGGCCAACGATGATCATCCAAGTGTTGCCGCTGAGATAGATGGGGTGCCACTGGAGGCCGATGTACATGCACACGGCGATGCCGATGACGCCGATGACGGTGGAGATGCCCAGAGGAGCATTCCGGCGATAGACAAAGAAGCCGAAGACGATGGCCATCAGGATGAACATGATGGAGATGATGGCGGTGGAGGCGTTGGCGGCGGAAGCGGCCTTATCCAGCACGCCGTCCACATAGGTGGCCTTGAAGGTGTTGGCCACGATGGAGGCAAATGCAGCCACCACCAGGATCAGGGTCAGGTACGCGAAGATGATGAACAGCTTCTTGGCCCGGGCGCCGATGGCGTCGCCGATGACCTCGCCGATGGACTCGCCCTTATGGCGAATGGAGGCGAACAGGGCGCCGAAATCGTGGACGCCGCCGAAGAAGATGCCGCCGATCAGGACCCACAGCATAACGGGGACCCAGCCGAACACAGCGGCCTGGATGGGGCCGTTGATGGGGCCTGCGCCGGCGATAGAGGAAAAGTGATGGCCCATCAGAACGGGAGCCTTGGCGGGACAATAGTCCTTGCCGTCCTCCAGCTCGTGGGCAGGGGTGACGCGGGAGTTATCCACGCCCCACTTCTTGGCCAGCCAGCCACCGTAGAAAATATATCCTACGATCAGCACGGCAACGCCAATGATCAGGAACAAAGCAGCATTCATAAACTTCTCTCCTTTCGAAACAATTTTCTCTTTTGCTTATGAAACAGGGCCCGTTTGAGCACCTGCGCTGCACTGTGTCCGCTGGCGTTGGTGGCCACGGATTCCTCCGGGAGCACCACCAGAGCGGTATGAAAATCCATCCATCCCCAATAGGACAGCCGGAAGCTCTCGTACCGGCGGCACCGTTTCAGGGCCTTCCGTGCCTCCGGGTCGCAGGAGTCGCACAGGAAGATGGCGGAGATATAGGTGTACATGTGGTTGGGGCCGGGCCGGATGCGGGCCCTGCCCTGCTCATAGGCCAGGCGCTCGCACTGCTCGTAGATCTCTCGGGTCAGGTGCGGAACGGTGAACAGATACACATACTCGAAGCTGTTGGCCTCCCACAGCTTGGCTTTTTTTGACAGCACATACTTGGAGTTGTGGACATAAAAGTCCATCTTCGCCGCCAGGGGAAGCTCCGCCTCCTCACAGCGGGTGATGTCGAAGCTGCCGCCGTATACGTCGCACAGCCGCTCCACTGCGTCCTCTCTTGTCATGGTTCCGCCTCCCTTCCGGCAAAATCGCCGTTAACGCTTCCTTAACACCAGCTTATGGCGCTTTTGCAATTTTTGCCCAAAAAAACTAGACCCGAAAAAAGTTGACTTTTTCCGGAGTTCGCATGGATTTTGTAAAGTTGTTTACTGAATAATCACATTCCATACTATATACCTCTGGTTTTGATCTTGCAAGGGGCAATATTCGACAATTTTTAAGTGTTAATTTTATGTAAATTTTCAGTTGTTTTACATACGGAAAAGTGTTAAGATAGCAAAACACGACACCCCTGACGGGGTGTCGTGTTTTGTTTGCGATTTGGGGCGATTTTCACTCCGGCAACGTTTTCTTCTGGCCCAGACCGATGCGGATTTCCGTTCCCTGGTTGGGCACGGAGGAGGCCCGGATGGTGTGGCCCAGGCTGCGGCAGATCCGGCGGCACAGGTACAGCCCGATGCCGCTGGCCCGGGTGTCCCGGCGGCCGTTGAGGCCCGTGAATCCCCGGTCGAAGATCCGGGGCAGGTCCTCCGGTGCGATGCCCATGCCGGTGTCCCGGATGCACAGGTCATCGCCGTCCATGGCGATGGTCACGGAGCCCTGGGCGGTGTATTTCAGGGCGTTGGACAGCACCTGCTCCACCACGAAGTCCAGCCACTTGGCGTCGGTGACCACGGTGCGGTCCAGGGGCTGATAGTCCAGCCGCAGACGGCGGCGGATGAACTCCCCGGCGAACTTCCGCACCGCCGGGCGCACGATATCGTCCAGGCTGTGGGAGCGGATCACATAGTCGGTGGTGCTGCTGTCCAGCCGCAGGAACACCAGCACCATCTCCACATATTGCTCCACCCGCATCAGGTCCCCGGACAGGGAGCGGGCCAGGTCGGAGTCCTCGTTCTGCAGGGTCAGGCGCATGGAGGCGATGGGGGTTTTGATCTGGTGGGCCCACATGGTGTAGTAGTCCACCATGTCGCCGTAGCGCTGCTCCTCCTGGGTGCGGATGGCCCGGCGGCTTTCCGCCAGCAGGGTCACAAGGCTGCGATAGTCGGCCTCCTTCACTGTGTCCGCCGGGGGCAGGGCGTCGGCCAGCTCCTCCGGCAGCTGCCGCAGCAGCTCCAGCCGCCGGTGCTGCCGCAGGACCCGGCGATAGTCCAGGGTCAGCAGCACCGCCCCGGCGGCGGCGCACAGCACAAAGGGATAGGCCACCGCCCGCAGCGGCAGCTGGTACAGGGCGAAGGCGGCGGCGAAGATGCCGCCGAACAGGAAAAACGCCAGCAGCGTCCTGCGCCGCTGCCGCAGGTATCCGGTCAGCATGGCCCTCACCCCACCATATAGCCCAGGCCCACCCGGGTGGTGATGAACCCCGGCAGACCGGCGGCGTCCAGCTTTTTCCGCAGACGGCCGATGTTCACGGTAAGGGTGTTCTCATCCACGAAGCTGTCGGTTTCCCACAGGCGCTCCATGAGCTTCTCCCGGCTCACCACCCGGCCCTTGCTCTGCATCAGGCACAGCAGGATCCGGTACTCGTTTTTGGTCAGGGAGACCCGCTGTCCCTGATACGTCAGGGTGTTGTCCCCGGTGTTCAGCAGCGCGCCGCGATGCTCCAGCACCGGGGCCGAGGCCCCGAAGTCGTAGGTCCGGCGCAGCAGGGCCTGAATTTTGGCCATGAGGACGCTCTGGTCAAAGGGCTTGGCGATGAAGTCGTCGGCTCCCAGGTTCATGGCCATGATGATGTTCATATTGTCCGCCGCAGACGAGATGAAGATCACCGGCACCCGGGATACCCGGCGGATCTCCGTGCACCAGTGGTAGCCGTCGAAGCAGGGCAGGCCGATGTCCAGCAGCACCAGATGGGGGTCAAAGGCGGCGAACTCCTCCATCACGTGCCGCAGGTCCTGCACCTGGCGCACCTCCAGATTCCAAAGCTGGCCCTGGGTCTGCACCGCCTGGGCGATGCCCCGGTCATCCTCCACCATCAGCACCCGATAGACCGCATGCTCCTCCATGGTCTCACCTCCTGTGTGTTTTTCCCCATTGTAGCAGACCGGGGGCCGTTTGACAAGAAAAACCGCCCCCGGAAACCGGGGGCGGGCATTTCTTCACAAAAAGGCTGCGCCTTTTTGTGAATATAGGTTTCGCTCCGAACCGCGCATCCCGCCGTCCCGGCGGGATACACTCTCTCCGCGCAAAGTGTTTTTTGCGACGTACACGCCGCCGCAAAAAACGGATCCAATTTGCTTTGCCGCCTGCGGGCGGCAAACTCTGCGAGGCTTTTGGATAAGCCGAACTGCCCCGAAGGGCTTATTGGTCCGGGTTGGTGGTGAACAGGCCCACCGCGTCCTCCAGGGCCAGGCTCAGGGTGATGGCCTGGGCCTTGGTGCTGGGGCCGGCCTGGGCCATGATGGCCTGCATGATGGCGTTTTTCTCGTCGGTGGGAGCCACGATGAAGATCATCTCCCGCTCCTCGGCGATGGACATGCCGAAGAACTTCCCGGCGTCCTCGGCTCCGGTGCTGCGGGTATGGACAATGGTGCCGCCACGGGCGCCGGCGGAACGGGCCGCCTCCATGACCTTATCGGTATAGCCCTGGTTGGCAATGGCAACGATCAGCTGATAGGCTGCTTCCTTCATGGATTCGTCCTCCTCAATGTCGATTTCCGGGGCCTTGGAGGGGTCGCCGGAGGTCAGGTAGTTCATGGCGGACTTGCCGCCGATGCTGCTCAGGGGCAGGCAGACGGCGATGCCGCTGCCGGGGGCGGTCAGGTGCATGGTGGACACCAGCTCCTTCACCAGGGTCTCCTTGCAGGAGGGCGTCACCACGGAGAACAGCACGGCCTTCTCCGTGGCCTCCAGGCCCAGATAGCTCAGCACATCGTCGCTGGCGGTGCCCCGGCCCAGGGCCGTGAACACCACCGGCGCGCCGAAGGCCCGGTAAAAATCCACAAACCGGCCGGAGCCAACCACCCGGTTGGTGATGGTGATCATAAGATACAGTCGTTTCATTGGGTTTCCTCCTATGCCAGCTCGATGATCTCTTCCACTTCGGCCACGGCCACGGGGGCGGTGCGCTTGATGCGGCGCTTATAGCTGACGCCCAGCAGCTGGATGGTCACCAGGGGGGTCATGGCCACCATGGCCACCACGCCGAAGGCATCGGTGACCACGTTGCCGCCCAGGGCGTCGCAGGCGCCCATGGCGAAGGGCAGCAGGAAGGTGGCCGTCATGGGACCGGAGGCCACGCCGCCGGAGTCGAAGGCGATGGAGGTGAAGATCTTTGGCACCACGAAGGACAGGGCCAGGCTCAGGGCATAGCCCGGCAGCAGGAACCACATGATGGAGATGCCCGTCAGCACCCGGATCATGGCCAGGGCCAGGGACACGGCCACGCCCAGCGACAGGGCCAGGTTCATGGCGCTGGCGGGGATGGAGCCGGCAGTGATCTCCTCCACCTGGCGGTTGAGGATGTGGACGGCAGGCTCCGCCGCCACGATGAAGTAGCCGATGACCATGGCGATGGGGATCAGCACCCAACTGCACTCCAGGGAGGCGATGCTCTGGCCCAGGAAGTTGCCCACGGGCATGAAGCCCACGTTGACGCCGGTCAGGAACAGCACCAGGCCCAGATAAGTATACAGGAAGCCCACGATCATGCTCATGACCTGGCGGCGGTTCAGGCGGCGGGTCAGCAGCTGGAAGATCAGGAAGAACCCGGCAATGGGGGCCAGGGACACCAGAATTTCCTTGAAATACTCCGGCAGAGCGTGGGTATAGGAGCGGAACATCTCCACGGTGTCCTGGGCGTCGGGCACGGTCACCGGGGTGTAGCTGCTGCCGTCGGGCTTGTATAAAAGGCCCAGCAGCAGCACCGTCAGGATGGGGCCGATGGAGCACAGGGCCACCAGGCCGAAGCTGTCGCCTCCGGCATGCTTGTCGTTGCGGACGGCGCTGACGCCCACGCCCAGAGCCATGATAAAGGGCACGGTCATGGGGCCGGTGGTAACGCCGCCGGAGTCAAAGGCGATGGACCAGAAGTCCGGGGACACGAACATGGCCAGGGTGAACACCACTGCATAAAACCCGATGAGCAGATAGGACAGGGGAATGCCCAGCAGGATACGCAGCAGGGCGATGACCAGGAACACGCCCACGCCCAGGGCCACGGACCAGATGATGACGTTGTTTTCAATGGCGGGGACCTGGCTGGCCAGAACCTGCAGGTCCGGCTCCGCCACGGTGATGATCACGCCGATCAGGAAGCTGATGGCCACGATGATCCACACCTTCTTGGAGCGGGTGATTTCCTTACCCACGGCCTCGCCCAGGGGGATCATGGACATCTCGGAGCCCAGGGAAAACAGCCCCATGCCCACGATCAGCAGAAGGCTTCCCACCAGGAAGGCCATCATGGCGTTGTTGGACACCGGGGTCACGGTGAAGCACAGCAGCAGGACGATGGCCGTGATGGGCAGCACCGAGGTCAGGGACTCCCGCATGGGCTTGCGGAAAATGGCCAGGACCTGGCCCTTTTCCCGGTGCTTCCGGCGCAGGCGGGCCTGCTGGGTCAACAGATCAGGTTTCTTGCGAGACAACAAACGATTCCTCCTTCATCCATTCCGTTCATCAAAACGATAGCGTACCTGTCCGGGCTGACGGGCAGATACGCAATCTCTACCATTAGTATTTATCATACCATAAATCCCGTATTCCGGCAAGAAAGAATCTGTAAAAAAATTGTGAACCTGTGACAAGAGAAAACCCTTGTCAGACGGGTGAAAATCGAAAAAACCGGTCTTTTTTGCAAGATTATTCCCGGCGGGCTGCGAGAAAATATTTGCATCAAGATGAAAAAATATGAAAAATACGCCTTGACAAACGGCACGGATGGTGCTAATATGCACCCGTCAACGAAAACCGCCGCACCTGCGGCGAGAAAGGGAATGCGCCATGACGAAGCTGCTCTGCAACAACAGCATGATGATGACCATGATGCACATGTGCGGCATGTGCATGCTTTGCTATGGAAAAAATGGTCATTCTCTTTCATCACCTGCCTGAATGAAGCGTTTGCGGCAGCGGAGGGTCAATGACCTTCCGCTGTTTTTTTGCTGTGCGAAAGCATGGCAGAATTAGAAAGGAGCTGAAAAACCATGCGCCTGATGCCGGGCCTGCTGAACCTGCTGGATGACCGAATGTGGCCCCGGGCCATCGGATGTTCCATACAAGAGAATCAATCAACCGACTTTGACATAAAAAGGAGATAACCATCATGAAAAAGAATTCCGTTCGGCTCACCGCGCTGATCCTGGCGCTGGTCCTGTCCCTGGCCCTGGCCCTGACGGGCTGCGGCTCCAAGAGCACCTCCCTGAAGATCGCCGTTCCCAACGACACCACCAACGAGGCCCGGGCCCTGCTGCTGCTGCAGGAGAACGGCATCATCAAGCTGCGGGACGGCGCAGGCATCACCGCCACCAAGAACGACATTGTGGAGAACCCCTATAACGTGGAGATCGTGGAGGCCGAGGCCGCCCGTCTGCCCGATATGCTGAAGGACGCCGACTACGCCGTCATCAACTCCAACTACGCCATCAATGCCGGGCTGAACCCCGTGAAGGACTCCCTGGCCATCGAGGGCTCCTCCTCCGCCTATGCCAACATCCTGGCTGTGAAGGAGGGCAACGAGAATTCCCCCAAGATCCTGGCCCTGAAGGCCGCCCTGGAGAGCCGGCAGGTGGCCAGCTTCATCGAGAGCAAGTACAACGGCTCCGTGGTCAGCACCGTCACCAACCCCGGCAACGGCTATGACGATTCCGTGGATTACGACGCCCTGAAGGGTCAGACCATCACCGTGGCTGCCTCCCCCACGCCTCACGCCGAGATCCTGGAGGTGGCCAAGGAGATCCTGGCCGCCAAGGACATCACCCTGGACATCCAGGTTTACAACGACTATGTGGTGCCCAACACCGTGGTGGACGACGGCACCCTGGACGCCAACTATTTCCAGCACCTGCCCTATCTGGAGGACTTCAACGCCGAGAACAACACCCACATCGTGTCCGTCAGCGCCATCCATGTGGAGCCCATGGGCCTGTATGGCGGCCTGCAGACCAGCCTGGACGCTCTGAAGGCTTCCAAGTAACCGTTTATCAACAACAGAAGGGGAGGCAGCAGCCTTGATTGAATTACAGCATGTCAGCAAGACCTTTGAAAACGCCGGCGGGCGGGTGGACGCCCTGCGGAACGTGTCCCTGACCATCGCCGACGGGGATATCTATGGCATCATCGGCATGAGCGGCGCAGGCAAGAGCACTCTGGTCCGCTGCATCAATATGCTGGAGCGGCCCACGGAGGGGCGGGTCATCGTCAACGGCCAGCAGCTGGACGCCATGACCCCGGCCCAGCTGCGGGCGGCCCGGCGGGAGATCACCATGATCTTCCAGCGGTTCAACCTGCTGATGCAGCGCACCTGTTTGCAGAACATCTGCTTCCCCATGGAGCTGGCCGGGGCGGGCCGGAAGGAGGCCCAGGCCAAGGCCCGGCAGCTGCTGGAGCTGGTGGGGCTGCCGGATAAGGCCCAGGCCTATCCCGCGCAGCTCTCCGGCGGCCAGCAGCAGCGCATTGCCATCGCCCGGGCTCTGGCCACCAATCCCAAGGTGCTGCTGTGCGACGAGGCCACCAGCGCCCTGGACCCCAAAACCACCCGGCAGATCCTGGAACTGATCCAGGACATCAACCGCAAGCTGGGCATCACCGTGGTGGTCATCACCCACCAGATGAGCGTGGTGAAGGAGATCTGCACCCACGTGGCCATCCTGGACGATGGCGAGGTGGTGGAGGACGGCCTGGTATCGGCGGTGTTCTCCGCCCCCAGGTCCCAGGCGGCCCGGCACCTGGTGTTCCCCGGCGGGGCGGACGCGGCAGTGTCCGACCCCAGCCAGGAGCGGCGCATCCGGCTGATCTTCCGCAGCGCCCAGACCACAGCCATCCCCATGGTGGCCCGGCTGGCGGCGGAGGAGAGCATCTATGCCAACGTCATCTCCGCCAGCACCCAGAAGCTGTCGGAGGAGGTTTACGGCAGCATGCTGCTGGGCATTCCCAACAGCCAGTTTGACCGGGCCTGGCAGTTTTTCCGGACCATCCCCAATTTGCAGGCAGAGGAGGTAAGCGTGGATGTACAGTGATCTGTTTACGGCGGAGTCCCTGGCGGAGCTGAAAACCGCCTTTCTGACCCAGTTTCCCATGGCACTGTGGGAGACCTTCTATGTGACGGTGCTGTCCACCGCCCTGGCCATCCTGCTGGGCCTGCCTCTGGGGGTGCTGCTGGTGGCGGGGGAGAAGGACGGTGTCCTGCCCCTGCCGAAGCCGGTGCTGTCGGCATTGAACGTCATCATCAATCTGCTGCGGTCCATCCCCTTCCTGATTCTGATGATCATGGTGTTCCCCCTGTCCCGGCTGATCATCGGCACCGCCGTGGGCACCACGGCCACCATCGTTCCCTTGGTGGTGGCGGCCTTCCCCTTTGTGGCAAGACTGGTGGAGAGCAGCCTGCGGGAGGTGGACCCCAACATCATTGAGGCGGCCCAGAGCATGGGCGCCACGCCCATGCAGATCATCTGCAAGGTGATGATTCCCGAAAGCGTGCCGTCCCTGATCCAGAACGTCACCATCTCCCTGACTACCATTCTGGGCTACTCCGCCATGAGCGGCATCATCGGCGGCGGCGGCCTGGGCAAGGTCGCCATCGACTACGGCTATTACCGGTACAAATACCTGGTGATGTTCGCGGCGGTGATCCTGCTGATTCTGCTGGTGCAGCTGTTCCAGACGGTGGGCACCAAGCTGGCCGTGAAGTGCGACAAGCGGCTGAAAAAGTGATAAAGAGCTGAAAAAATCCCGCGCCGGAGAACCGGCGCGGGATTTTCTATACGGTAGGGGAGGGAGCTTACTTGCCCATGTTCATCTGAGCGGCGACCTCGGCGGCGAAGTCCTCCTGCTTCTTCTCGATGCCCTCGCCGGTCTGGAAGCGAACGGCGGTGACGAACTTCACGGAACCGCCCAGCTTCTTGGCGGCGTCGGCGATGTAGTGCTCCACGGTGCCCTGGAACAGGTCGCTGCGGACGAACTCCATCTGCAGCAGGCAGTTCTCCTCGTAGAACTTGTTCATCTTGCCCATGACGATCTTCTCCTTGACCTGGGCGGGCTTGGAGGCCATCTTGGGATCGCTGTCCATCAGAGCCAAGGCGATCTTCTTCTCCTCGGCCAGGACGTCCTCGGTGACCTGGGACTTATCCCAGAAGCGGGGATTCAGAGCGGCGATCTGCATGGCGACGTTCTTGCCGATCTCGGAGGCGTCCACGCCCTCCACGGCCAGGTTCACCAGAACGCCGATCTTGCCGCCGGCATGGACATAGCCCACGCTGGTGTTCTCGGCAAAGCGGACGAAGCGGCGGATCTGCAGGTTCTCGCCGATGGACATGACCTTCTCGGGCATGGTTTCGGACACGGTCAGCTCGGCGCCGGGATACTTGCAGTTCATCAGAGCGTCCACATCGGCGGGGTCGTTATCCAGAACGGCCTTGGCGATATCCTTGACGAAGGCGACAAACAGGTCGCTCTTGGCGCAGAAGTCGGTCTCGCAGTTGACTTCCACCAGGGCGCCCACGCCGTTCTCCACCAGGGCATAGGACATACCCTCGGCGGCGATGCGGCCGGCCTTCTTGGCGGCCTTGGCCAGGCCCTTTTCCCGCAGATACTCAACGGCCTTGTCCATGTCGCCGTCGCACTCGGTCAGGGCCTTCTTGCAGTCCATCATGCCCACGCTGGTCATCTCGCGCAGGGTCTTCACATCAGCAGCAGTAAAAGACATTCTTAGTTCCTCCAATTTCGTAATAATACAGTAAAAGGGGCAGGGCATACACCCTGCCCCGTGGTTACGCGGTGATACAGCCTGAAAATATACGCTTACTCAGCGGTCTCCTGAGCGGCTTCCTCGGTCTGCTCGCCCTGGCGGCCTTCGATCATGGCGTTGGCCATAATGGAGGAGATCAGGCGGATGGCGCGGATGGCGTCATCGTTGCCGGGGATGGGATAGTCGATCTCGTCGGGATCGCAGTTGGTATCGGCGATGGCCACAACGGGGATGCCCAGACGATGGGCCTCGGCGATGGCGTTGCGCTCCTTGCGGGTGTCCACGATGAACAGGGCGCCGGGCAGCTTCTTCATTTCCTTCACACCGCCCAGGTACTTCTCCAGCTTCTCGATCTCGCCCAGGTGCTTGATGACTTCCTTCTTGGGCAGCATATCGAAGGTGCCGTCGGCCTGCATGGTCTTGAGCTGGTTCAGGCGGTCGATACGGGTGCGCATGGTCTTGAAGTTGGTCATCATGCCGCCCAGCCAGCGGGCGTTGACATAGTACATATTGCAGCGCAGAGCCTCTTCCTTGATGGCCTCCTGAGCCTGCTTCTTGGTGCCCACGAACAGCAGGGACTGGCCGCTCTCGGACAGCTGACGCACGAAGTTATAGGCCTCCTCCAGCTTCTTCACGGTCTTCTGCAGATCGATGATATAGATGCCGTTGCGCTCGGTGTAAATGTAGGGGGCCATCTTGGGGTTCCAGCGGCGGGTCTGGTGACCGAAGTGGACACCGGCCTCCAGCAGGGCCTTCATGGATACGACGTTCTGGTTAGCCATGGTTTCATTTCTCCTTTGATTTTTAGTTTGTTGCCTCCAGGAGCTTCCTCCCCCCGGCCAACCTTGCGGCACCGACCGAAAGTCCGCCCCTGTGCGGAATGCTGAAATATAATACCACAGTGTGCCGGGAATTGCAAGAAAAATTTTATGAATTGCGGCGGAAATACGGCATTTTTTACAAAACAGGTTATCCCATCCACCGGAAATGGCCGGTAATGGCGTATTTGCCCATATCGTTGCGCTCCACGGCCTCGTCGATGGGGTTTCCGTGGTGGATGAGGAAGGGGATCCCCTGCCGGTTCCGGCGGTCGGAGCAGATGCCGATGTGGTCCCGGTCGCCGAAGATCACAATGTCCCCGGGCTGCCACTGGGCGGGATCGTCCAGGTCACAGGTCAGCACCTGGGCATGACGGCGGAAGAAGGTATCCAGATTGCTGACCCGGCGGAAGTCGATGTTGCCGTCAGGGGTCTCGATGTTGGGATAGCAGGCGGGATGGTCGGCGATGTCCGCATCTACCAGGTCCTTCAGGGAGTAGCCCGCCGCCCGGAAGGCCTGCCAGATCACGTCGGTACACACGCCCAGTCCGTCGTCGGGATAGCCGCCGGCGTAGTATTTGCTTTTATAGTGGGGGTGGGTGCCGATATAGGCCCGGGCGCCCAGGACCATGTCCGTCCAGTCGTCCACGCCGTCGCCGTCGGCGTCCAGGGGGCTTTGCAGCTGGGGGATGCCCAGCTCATCGGCGGTGTACCACCGCTGGGGAATACGGCTGCGCAGCAGGAAATATGCCGCCGCCAGCAGGACCAGGCACAGGGGGATCAGGAGCCATTGCTTTTTCTTCATATCCAAGAACCTCCTTTGTGGGATATCCTCATTATATCCAAAGCCATGCCTCCTGTCGATTACAAAATCGTCACCTGTCAAAATGCTATTTACACCATATTTTTTGTAATATATACTTGACAAACTGTCTGCTAAGTGATAGGATACCAGCGAGTTGAGAAAGGAGCGGTCGTTATGGATCCATATGTGGCAGGAGTTCTGGTGGGAATCGGCTCGGCAGCCGTGGTCATAGCCGTTATGGCTGCGGTGCGGAAGAAGCAGGGCCGGCCCAAGCCGGAATATGACGAGCGGCAGATGGCCGCCCGGGGGGTGGCCTATCGCTGGGCGTTTCTGACGCTGATGCTCAGCCTGGCCGTCAACACCGGGGTGGAGGCCATCTGGGGCCCCTGGGCCAAGCCCGGGGTGTCGGCGTGGATGCTGATCTTTCTGTCCATCGGGGTGTTCATCGTGGCCTGTGTCCGGAAGGACGCGTATTTCGCCGTGGCCCAGAATCCCCGGACCTATCTGTGGCTGTTCGGCGCGGTGGTGCTGTGCCAGATCCCCAACTTCCTCCTGCAGCTGCGCAGCGGGGACCTGGTGGAGGACGGACTGCTGACCTGGAACGCCCTGTCCCCGGCCTGCGGGGTGCTGTTCGGGGTGATGTTCGTGTGCATGCTGGTCCGTCTGCGCCGCCAGAAGCGGGAGGAGCAGGAGGACGCGGAGACATGAAGAATCTGCACCTGAAATCGGCCCGGGCCGCCAAGGACCTGAGCCAGCAGCAGCTGGCGGACCTGGTGTCCGTGTCCCGGCAGACCATCAACGCCATCGAAAAGGGGGACTATAACCCCACCATCCGCCTGTGCATCGCCATCTGCCGGGCGCTGGATAAGACATTGGACCAGTTATTCTGGGAGGAGGAAGAAACATGAGCCTGACGGTAAAGGACCTGACCAAGCGATACGGGGACAGGACGGTGGTGGACCGGCTGTCCTTCAGGATGCCCGGGCCGGGGGTGTATGCCCTGCTGGGCACCAACGGCGCGGGAAAAACCACCAGCATCCGCATGATGCTGAATATGCTGTCCCGGGACGGGGGAGAGGTGCTGTGGAACGGGGAACCGCTGGATATCAGCCGCTGCAACGTGGGATATCTGGCGGAGGAGCGGGGGCTGTACCCCAAGTATGCGCTGATGGATCAGCTGCTGTACTTCGCGTCCCTGCGGGACGTGCCCCAGGCGGAGGCCAAACGGCGCATCCGGTACTGGGCACAGCGGCTGGAGGTGGAGGAGTATCTCTATCCCAGCGCCCCGGCGCAGACGGGACGGCGGGGGCTTCTGGGCGGCTCCGCCCAGCGGGAAAAGCCCAAGCGGCCGGACCAGCTGTCCAAGGGCAATCAGCAGAAGATCCAGCTGATGGCGGCCCTGCTGTCGGACCCGGAGCTGCTGATCCTGGATGAGCCCCTGTCCGGCCTGGACCCCATCAACACGGACCTGTTCAAGGGGATCATCCGGGAGGAGATCGAGGCCGGGAAATACCTGATCATGTCCAGCCACCAGATGGCCACGGTGGAGGAGTTCTGCACGGATCTGACCATTCTGGACCGGTCCAGAACGGTTCTGCAGGGGCACCTGAACGACATCAAGAAGGGCTATGGCCGGGTGCATTTACAGCTGAAAACCGAGGAGGACGCCGTGCCGTACATCGCCGAAAGCGGGGCGCAGATCGTGACCCGGAAGGAGTTTGAGTATCAGCTGAAGGTCACCGGCCAGGAGCAGGCCAACGACCTGCTGGCCCGGCTGACCCGGGCCGGGGTCACGGTGGTGCTGTTCAACCTGCGGGAGCCGTCCCTTCACGAGATTTTCGTGGAAACCGTGGGGGGTGAGTCCGATGCGTGACCTGTCCGGCACGGGTCAGGTGTACCGCTTCACCCTGTCGCAGCTGCTGAAAAGCAGGGCAAACCGGGTGACGCTGATCATCATGGTGCTGCTGGCGGCGGTGAGTATGCCGCTGACGGCCCTCCTGGGCGGCGAGACGCCGGAGACATCGGACACCGCGAGTCTGACGTCGGTGCGGGTGGACAACCGCACGGACCTGGTCCTGGACTTCTCCGGCGACGCCTATTGGGAGGACACGGACTTTTCCGCCGACGCCGGGGAGCCGGACGCCGTGGTGACGATCACCGGCGATGAGACCGGCTATCAGGTGGCGGTGGTCGGCAGCGAAAGCGCCGACGCCGGGGAGCTGTCCCAGCTGGCGGAGACGGCCCGGCAGGCCGTCCGGGACGCCTGCCTTCGGGCGGCGGGCCTGTCGTCCCGGCAGCTGGAGGCCCTGACGGCATCCACCGGGGAGGAGGACTCCCATGAGGAGGGCTTCTGGGTCCAGTACGGCTATTCCATCCTGGCTATGATGGTGTGCCTGATGAGCGCGTCCTATGTGATCCGGGCCGTGGTGGAGGAGAAGGACTCCCGGCTGGTGGAGCTGCTGCTGGTCAGCGTGAAGCCCATGGCCCTGCTGGCGGGGAAGATCCTGGCGGTGATGGCCTTCACCTTCGGGTGGCTGCTGGCTATGCTGGCGGGCTTCGGGGTGTCCTGCGGGCTGACGGCTGCGCTGATGGGCCCCGGCGTGCTGCAGAAGCAGCTGTCCGGCCTGCTGGCGGCTGTGCCCCGGGTGCAGGAGGACCTGTGGCAGGCGGCGGGGGTGCTGCTGGTGCTGCTGGTGTCCCTGGGACTGGGGTATCTGACCATGTCCCTGATCGGCGGCGTGGCCGGGGCCTGCTGCTCCGGCATGGAGGAGGCAGGTGAGGCCACGGGGCCTGTGATGCTGCTGACCATGGCGGGATATCTGGCCTCCTGCGTGGTGGGGGCCGTACCCTCCGGGCCGGTGGCGGTGTTTTCCACCCTGTGCCCCGTTGTGAGTATTTTCTGCGCCCCGGTGCAGTTTGCCGGGGGCAATGTGTCCATCTGGCTGGTGCTGGCGTCCTGGGTGATCCAGGCGGCGGTGATCTGGGGTCTGCTGACTCTGGCGTCCCGGGTATATGCGGGACTCATCGTGCACCGGGGCAGCCGGGTGAAGCTGCGTGAGCTGATGTCCATGGCGAAGGGAGGCGCGGTCCGATGAAACGATACAAGGGACTGGGGCGGGTGTTTTCCTTCACCCTGACCCAGCAGCTGCGGCAGAGGGGCTGGCGCACGGCCACCATCGCGGTGGCCCTGGCGTGCCTGCTGATCCCCATCCTCTCCCTGACTGTGGCGGCCCAGCACCAGAAAAACGCCGCCCCGGAGCAGAATCCGGTGATGGAGGAGGGCTATACCCAGGAGGCCCTGGACCGGGCGGAGCTGACGCCGGAGCAGAGGGCCCTTCTGACGGCGCCGGTGGAGGTCACCGTCACCGGCGGGCAGACCGGGGAAGGGGAGGCCATGGGCCTGCTGTCCATGCTGCTGCCGTTTGCGTCGCTGATGCTGCTGTATTTCCTGGTGCTGCTGTACGGCCAGAGCACGGCGGCCAGCGTGATCCTGGAAAAAACCTCCAGGCTCATGGACCTGTTCCTGGTGTCCGTGGAGCCGGGGGCCATGGTGCTGGGCAAGGTACTGGCCACAGCCCTGGCGGGACTTCTGCAGCTGGCCGTATGGGCGGCGGGTCTGGCGGGAGGCTTTGCCATCGGCGGAGCCGTGGTCCGGCAGACGGGGGTGACCCTGCCGCTGCTGGAGGTGCTCAAGGGCGTGGGACGGCTGACGGGTCTGTTCAGCGTTCCCGCCATGCTGGAGGCGGCGGGACTGCTGCTGGCGGGCTTCCTGCTGTATTGCAGCCTGTCCGCCATCGGCGGGTCCATGGCCGGGAAGGCCGAGGACCTGTCCAGCACCAACGTGCTGTTCGCCCTGGTGCTGGTGGCCAGCTTCTTCTGCTGCATGTTCGCCGGGGGCATGGACGGCATGACCTCCTCGGCCCGGTGGCTGGACTATGTCCCCTTCACCGCCATTCTGGTGACGCCCAGCCGGGTGCTGCTGGGGCAGACCTCCCTGCTGGGGGGCCTGGTGTCCCTGGCGCTGGTGGTGGTGTGCGCCGGTGTGCTGACGGCCCTGGCGGGCCGGGTATACCGGCTGATGTCCCTGTATAAGGGCAATCCCCCCACGCCCCGGCGGGTGCTGCGGATGCTGCGGGAAAAATAAGAATCACTTGCTTTTTCCGGCGGAATCGGGTATGATACAGGCAACTGCAACAGGAGGTAAACGGAAATGAGCGAAGAATTCGGCCCCAATTTCATCACCCTGACTGATGAGGACGGCAACGACATCGAGCTGGAATATGTGGACGCCCTGGAGGACAACGGCCAGACCTATATGGCCTTCTTCCCCACGGTGGACGACGAGACCGACGAGGCAGCCGCCGAGGATTTCGGCCTGGTGATCCTGAAGTCCGTGACGGAAAACGGCGAGGAGCTGCTGACCACCCTGGACAGCGACGAGGAGCTGCAGCGGGTATATGACCTGTTTATGGAGCAGCTGATGGACGAGGATGACGAAAATTCCTGACCGGTTTCCGGTTTATGGATGCTGCATCCGGCATATGGAACACAAAAGGCGCTCCAATGGAGCGCCTTTTCCATGCCGGAAACGATTTTAGCAAACCGAAAGCCCTTTCGTGAAAATGCCGAAGGGCGGGGGCCGCTTCCGGAAAATTCCAGGGGGAATCCGCAAGTTTCCCCTTTTATTTTCCCGCCGGGTCTGCTATACTATGGGTGTCGTCGGAAGACGGCTCCCTGCGAGGTGTGACGGGTCTTTTTTATCCTCACATTTTGTTATAGGGGATGTCGGATCAGTATGTGAACAGCAGGCCTCCCGGCTGCCGTCTGCGGCTGGAAGTTGGAAGCTACGAAGCAAGCTGGAGACAACCCACCTGCTGAATCGGTGCAGGTTATAACTCGGCCCCCACGGCCCCGCAGGTCTGTGCTTACACGCACGCAAACACGCCGCAATCTCTTGTGGATTGCGGCGTGTATTTTTTATTTCTCCCCCACCATCGCCAGCAGGTCCCGGCGGACGGCCTCCCGGTCCAGGGCCGTACCGGTAAAGCGGGAAAAGGCCAGGATGGCCTGCTGCACCAGCAGTTCCATGCCGCCGATGGCCGTGAGGCCCCGGTCCCGTGCCGCCGCCAGCAGAGCCGTCTGCCGGGGGTGGTATACCAGGTCGAACACCGCCGCGCCCGGGGGCAGCGCGTCCAGAAAGGAGAGGCTGGCAAAGGGCGGAAAGCCCTCCATCCCCAGGGGGGTGGCGTTGATGACCACAAGGCTGCCCCGGGCCGCCTGGGGCAGCCGGTCCAGGGGGATGTCCCCGCCGTGCCGGGCCGCCGTCAGCAGGCGGCAGTCCCTCAAAGCGAAGCGGGCCGCTCGGGCCGCCCCGCCGTTGCCGATGATCAGCACCTGTCCCGCCCGGGGGTCCGCGCCGTGGGCCAGAAGCCCCGCCCGGATGCCCGGTGCGTCGGTGTTGTACCCCACGGCCCGGCCCCGGCGGAAGCACACGGTGTTCACCGCCCCGCAGGCGGCGGCTGCCGGGTCCGGCTCATCCAGCAGGGGCAGGATCGCCTGCTTCAGCGGCATGGTGATGTTGCAGCCGTCCCAGGCCCCGGCCCGGGCCGCCGCCAGGAACTCCGGCAGGGTGTCCGGGGTCACGGTGACGGTCTCATAGCTGCCCGTCAATCCTGCCCGGTCCAGCATCCGCCGGTGCAGCAGGGGGGACAGGCTGTGCCCCACCGGGTCGCCGATGACGCAGAGCCTCATGCCAGGGGGCCACCTCCTGCTAGCAGGTCGATGGCCTCCATATACCCCAGGAAGCCGTGGCCCACGATCTGGGCCCGGCAGGCCGGAGCGGTGACGGAGACCCGGCGGAAGGGCTCCCGGCGGTTGATATCGCTGAGGTGGACCTCCACCGCCGGAATGCTGACGGCCCGCAGGGCGTCATAAATGGCGTAGCTGTAGTGGGTATAGGCCCCGGGATTGATGACGATGCCGTCATACACCCCGTCAGCGGCCTGTATTTCGTCAATGAGCGCCCCCTCGTGGTTGCTCTGGCGGATGTCCGCCCGGATGTCCCGGGCGGCGGCATAGGCGGTGATCTCCATGCACAGGTCGTCGTAGCTGCCGGTACCGTAGATGCCCGGCTCCCGCTTTCCCAGCAGGTTCAGGTTGGGGCCGTTGAGAATGAGAATGTTCATGTCTGCTCCTCTCTCCATAGGCGGACGGCTTCCTCCGCCGCCTGGCGGGCTGTGGGTTTGTTGACGGAATGGTGGGCGGCGGCCCGGTACAGGTCCCGCCGCTGGCGATACAGGCGGAAGATGGCGTCATCATCCGTCAGCAGGGGGCGGCCCTGCCGCCGCAGGGTGCGGCGGATGGCCCAGGGGGACCGGTCCAGGAAGATGACCAGACCCCCGTCCCGCAGCAGCCTCCGGTTCTCCCGCCGCAGCACCGCGCCGCCGCCGGTGGCCAGGACGATGCCCTCCCGGCGGCACAGCTCCGCCAGAACCCGGGACTCCAGATCCCGGAAATATCCCTCGCCGCTTGATGCGAAGATATCGGCGACGGAACGGCCCTCCCTCTGCTCCAGGAACTTGTCCGCGTCCACAAAGGGCAGGTTCAAGGCCTTGGCGCACAGCCGCCCCACGGTGCTCTTGCCGCTGCCGGGCAGGCCCACAAAAATCAGGTTCCTCACGACTGCTGCTCCCGGCTCAGGGCCATCAGCGTCTCATACAGGCGCTCCACCTCCGCCCGGTGCTCCGGGGCCAGGTCGCCCCGGCTGCGCAGCACCTGGGCCTCCCGCTCCGGGTCCCGCACCGGGAGACCGTGGGCCGCCTTATAGGCCCCGATGTCCCGGGACAGCTCCTGCCGCCGGACCAGCAGCCCCACCAGCTGCCGGTCCACGTCGTCCAGCCGCAGCCGCAGGGTGTCCAGGTCGCCCGCCTGGGGGTCCAGCACCCGCCACAGGGCCAGGGCCGCCGCCGCCTCCACAATGGGGGCCGCCCGCAGGGCGATGCAGGGGTCGTGGCGGCCCTGAACCGTCACGGTGCAGTTTTCCATGCGGGCCAGGTCCACGGTGTCCTGAGGGATGGCGATGGAGGGGGTGGGCTTGAAGGTGACGGTAAAGGTCAGGGGCATACCGTTGGTGACGCCGCCGTTGATGCCGCCGTTGTGATTGGTGACGGTGCGGACGCGGGTACCGTCGGTGCGCAGGGGGTCGTTGGCCCGGCTGCCCCGCATATGGGCCAGGGACGCGCCGTCGCCGAAGCCCAGGGCCTTCACCGCGGGAATGGCGAACAGGTGCCGGGCCAGCTCCGACTCCACCGCCTCCCGCCAGCCGGGGCCGCCCAGCCCCGCCGGAAGCCCCGTGACGGTGCAGGCGATCTCCCCGCCTACGGAGTCCCCGTGGGCCTTGGCTTCTGCCGCCTGTTGCCGGAGGGCGTTTTCATCAATAACTTGCGCTTTCAGCTCAATATCTTGTTCTTTCAGCCAGGCCTTCACCATGGCGCCTGCCGCCACCAGAGGGGCCGTCAGGCGGCCGGAATAGGGTCCGCCGCCCCGGGGATCGTTGTGTCCCCCGCTGCGCACCCAGGCGGCGTAATCGGCGTGGCCCGGGCGGGGCTTGTCCGCCAGAGCGGCGTAGTCGCCGGAGCGGACGTCCCGGTTTTCCAGAACCAGGCAGATGGGGTCGCCGGTGGTGAAGCCCTGATAGACGCCGCTGAGAATATGGAGCCGGTCCGGCTCATGCCGGGCGGTGGCCAGAGGCCCGCCGGGGGCCCGGCGCTCCAGCTCCCGGCGGATGATCTTCCGGTCCACCGGCAGGCCCGGGGCCGCGCCGGTGACCAGCACCCCCACGGCGGGGCCATGGGATTCGCCGAAAATCGTGTAATCCAGCATTTATACTTCCTCCGTTTGTCCCCCCAGGCGGCGGTAATCCGCCCAGAAGCCGGGGTAGGATTTATCGGTGCACCCGGCGTCGTGCAGCAGCACCGGGCCGGTGCAGAAGGGCGCGGCGCAGGCGCACAGCATGGCAATACGATGGTCGCCGCAGCTATGGGCCTCGCCGCCGGTGATACGGTCCGTGCCCCATACGGTGAGACCCTCCGGCTCCTGCCGGACGCGGCTCCCCAGGGCCGTCAGCGCCGCCGACACCGAGGCCAGGCGGTCACTCTCCTTGTCCCGCAGCCGGGCGGCCCCGGTGAAGCGGGTGCATTTTCCCGGCTGCAGGGCCGCCGCCAACGCCAGCGGCGGCAGCAGGTCCGGGATATCCGTCAGGTCCACGACATCCGGCAGACACCGGCACAGCGCCCCGGCGGCCCGGTCCCCCTGCAGGGAGTCCCGGCGCAGCCCCGTGACCTCCACGGGACAGCCCAGGGCGGCGATTGCCAGCCAGAAGGCGGCGGCGGACCAGTCCGGCTCCGCGTCCAGAGGCACGGTCCGGAACCGCTGCCCACCCGGTATCGTGAAGCCGCAATCCGTTTGGCCGATGTGCACGCCGCAGCGACGCAGCACCGCCAGCGTCAGGTCTACATAGGGGCGGGAGGCCAGGGGGCCGGTCAGCACCAGCTCCGAGTCTGCCGCCAGACCGGGCAGGGCCATCAGCAGCCCGGAGAGCAGCTGAGACGTCCGGGTCCCGTCCACCGGAATCTGCCCGCCGGACAGCGCCCGGGTCACCCGCAGACCGCCCGCCGTGGCCGCAAGGCCCCAGTCCCCGGGCAGGGGACGGGCCAGCAGCCGCCGGGTGCCGGTGAACCGGGTCCCTACCTGGCCCCGGGCCATGGCCAGGGGCAGAAGAAACCGCAGGGTGCTGCCGCTGGCCCCGCAGTCGATGACCGGCTCCGGTTGGTGATACAGGGCCCACAGGCCCCGGACCGTGGCCAGAACATCGTCAGCGGGGTCCGGGGGGCAGGGGAACTCCCCCGCCTGGGCCAGGCAGATCAGCTGCCGGTGCAGCAGGCTTTTGGAGGGCGGCGGCGTCACCGCGCCCCGCAAAGGGGCGGGATACAGGCGCAGGTCCATCACTCCACCTCCAGCAGGGACGCCAGGGGTACCGCCATCAGGCGGCCCGCCCCGGCCCGCTCTGCCACGGCGATGGTAACCTGATCTCCGGCCCGCTTCTTGTCCCGGGCCAGATAGTCCGCCGCCCCATCCCAGGGCAGCCGGACGGGAAGCTCCCACCGCTCCAGCAGGGGGGTGAGCCTGTCCAGCAGCTCCTGTCCGCCCAGCCCGTGGGACACCTGCCAGCGGAGCATCTGCATCATTCCGGCGGCCACGGCCTCGCCGTGGGTGTAGCTATCGTACCCTCCGGCGGCCTCGTAGGCATGGCCGAAGGTATGGCCGAAGTTCAGCAGGCGGCGGTCTCCGCCGTCCCGCTCGTCCCGGGACACCACCGCCGCCTTATACCGGCAGCAGCGCTCCACCAGCCAGGGAAGCTCCGGCTGCCCCGCCGTTTCCAGGTGGCGGAGGATCTCCTCGTCCCCGATGACGCCGCACTTGATGACCTCCGCCATGCCGGAGGACAGCTGCCGCCGGGGCAGGGTGGCCAGGCAATCGGTGTCTGCCAGCACCAGCCGGGGCTGGTAAAAGCAGCCGATGAGATTTTTCCCCTCCGGCAGGTCCAGGCCGGTTTTGCCGCCCACGCTGCTGTCCACCTGGGCCAGCAGGGTGGTGGGCATCTGGACCAGAGGGACGCCCCGCAGGATAGTCCCGGCCAGAAAGCCCGCCAGGTCTCCGGCAACGCCGCCGCCCAGGGCCACGATGCCGTCCGCCCGGATGAAGCCGTCAGCCAGCATCCGGCGGCACAGGGACTCATACACCGCCAGGCACTTGCTGCCCTCCCCGGCGGGGAAGGTATACACCGGCAGCCCCAGGCTCCCGGCATAAAGGGACGCCGCAGTCTCGTCGGCCACCACGGCCCAGCGCTTTACCGGCAGGGCGTTCAGCCGCTCATCGGCCCGGCCCAGCAGACCCGGGCCGATGAGAATGGGATAGGACCGCTGTCCCAGGGATACGTTGATCTGACGCATAGACGGGCTTCCTCCGGCTTTAGTTATCTTCCACCAGGCGCTGCCGGCCCAGGGCGGCCCTGCGGTAATACAGCAGCGTGGCGGCGCTGCACACCAGCCATCCGGCGGGATAGCCCATGGCCAGGGGCAGCAGGGTATTGGTGATGAAATGGGACACGATATACAGATAGATCTGGCGGAACACCACAAAGGAGCCCAGCATGATGACCATGGGCACCTGGCTGTTGCCTGCGCCCCGGAGTGCGCCGGAGTAGATCTGGTTGATGCAGCACAGCAGATAGAAGGGGGAGATATACCGCAGCAGCAGGGTGCCGTAGGCCACCACCTCGGCCTTGCGGTTGAAGAAGGCTGTCAGCTGGGGAGCGAACACCAGCACCGGGACCATCAGCACCGCCGTCACCGCCAGGGAGATCCCCAGCGCCCGGCGGACGCCCTGCTGGGCCCGGGGGGTGTCGCCTGCGCCCAGGTTCTGCCCCACAAAGGTGGTGGCGGACAGGGCCAGGGACTGCATGGGCAGGAACATCAGCTGATCGATCTTGGTATACGCCGTCCAGCCGGACATGCAGTCCGCGCCGAAGCGGTTGATATAGGACTGGACAAACACATTGGAGAAGGCGGTGACGGCCATTTGCAGAGCCGCCGGGATGCCTACCCGCATGATCTTGCCCAGCATGTCCCAATGGACCCGCAGCCGCCGCAGCTCCACCCGGACGCAGCTGTCCGTCCGCATCAGCACCGCCAGCACCAGCACCGCCGACACCGCCTGGGCGATGATGGTGGCCCAGGCAACGCCTGCAACGCCCATGCGGAACCGGATCACAAACAGCAGGTCCAGCCCGGTGTTCAGCACCGCCGACACCACCAGGAAATAGAAGGGCCGCCGGGAGTCGCCCACGGCCCGGAGAATGCCGGAGCCCATGTTATAGATCAGCAGCCCCGTGATGCCGGAGAAATAGATGGACAGATACGCCGTGGACTCCGGCAGCACCTCCGCCGGGGTGTTCATTAGGTCCAGCATGGCCGGGATCAGGGCCAGGCCCAGGGCCGTAAACGCCGCGCACAGCACCAGGGTCAGCACCATGGCCGTGTGGACGGTGTCCCGGACCTTTTCGGGCCGGTGGGCCCCGTAATATTGGCTGATGACCACCCCCGCGCCGCTGGACAGGCCCATGAAGAAGCCGATGAGCATATTGATGATGGGCCCCACGGTGCCCACGGCGGAAAAGGCCTCGTTGGACACAAAGTTGCCCACCACCCAGGTGTCCACCATGTTGTAAAGCTGCTGGAACACATTTCCGGCCAGCAGCGGCAGGGCGAACTGGATCAGGTGGCGGGTGATGCTGCCCTGGGTCATGTCCACGTCCCGCCGGGCGTGGGCGTGGTGATGGCTGAATATCATAAGTGCGGTTCCTCAGTTCTCTCTTTTTATAATAGGATAACACCATTTCCCGGGGAAATCAACCACCCGGCCCTCTGGGGAAAACCCACAATTGACGGGGGAACGCAGATAGGGTATACTGGAGAAAAAGCGAGGGAGGAACTGCTATGGAATACGTTGCCATGATCGGCCTGCTGTTTGCGCCGATTGTCTGTCTGCTGTGCGCGGCCTGGTTCTATGTGCGGTGGCAGAACGAGCATGAGGACCAGGCCCTGGCCCAGCGGGACCGGAGGACCTGCTTCATCTTTCTGATCGCCGCTGCCGCGTCCCTGGTGATCTTCGGCGTGCTGAAGCTGCTGTTTCCCATCTCGGCATAAAAAATAAGCCATAAGAATAAACCCTCTCCGGTGGGAGAGGGCTTATTTTTTATGGTCACTTCCAGAGGGAGCAGATCAGGTCCGTGTAGGCGGAGGGGTTCTCGATGGGCAGGCCGGCGATGAGGCAGGCCTGGTTATAGAGAATCTCCGCGTACTTTTTGGCCTTGTCCGGGTCGATGATCCGGGCGGTCTCGAAGGCGGCGAAGGCGGGATGATCCACGTTGATCTCCAGAATGCGCTTGGCCTTCATGCCCAGCTCCGGCTGCACGGCGGTGAAATACTTCTCCATCTCGAAGGTGATGCCCTGGCCGCTGGACAGGCACACCGGGTGGGTCTTGAGCTTGGTGGAGGCCTTCACCTGGTCCACCTTATCCCCCAGTGCCTCCTTCAGGAAGGCAAAGCCCTCCTGATAGCTGTCGGTCTCGTCGGGCTTCTGCTCATCGCCCAGCTCCAGATCCCCGTCAATGGCGGAGCGGAAGGGCTTGTCCTGGTACTTCTGCAGCATGTCCGGCAGAAACTCGTCGGCCTTGTCGGTGAAGTACAGGATCTCCATATTGTGATCCTTCAGCAGCTCCGTCTGGGGCATGTGGTCGATGGCGTCCACGGTGTCGCCGGAGGCGAAATAGATGAACTTCTGCTCCGGCTGCATCCGGGAGACGTACTCCGCCAGGGTCACGGGCTTCTTCTCCGTGGAGGAGTAGAACAGCAGCAGGTCCTGGAGCTGCTCCTTCCTGGCCCCGTAGTTGTCCAGGGCGCACAGCTTCAGCTGGCGGCCAAAGCTGCGGTAGAAGGTCTCGTATTTCTCCCGATCGTCCCGGAGCATCCGCTCCAGCTCGGCCTTGATCTTCTTTTCCAGATTGGCGGAGATGATCTTCAGCTGCCGGTCATGCTGCAGCAGCTCCCGGGAGATGTTCAGGCTCAGGTCCGGAGACTCCACCACACCCCGGACGAAGTTGAAATAGTCCGGCAGCAGGTCGGCGCAGCTGTCCATGATCATCACGCCGGAGGCGTACAGCTGGAGGCCGGGCTTATAGTCCTCGGTGTAGTACTGGCTGGGGGCCTGGGAGGGGATATACAGCAGCGCCTTATAGGTGACGGCGCCCTCGGCGGACACGGTGATAACGCTCAGGGGCGCGGCGGGATCGCCGAACCGCTCCTGATAGAACTTGTCATATTCCTCCCGGGTAACATCGGCCTTCTTCCGCTGCCACAGGGGCACCATGCTGTTGAGGGTCTCCCACGCAAGGACCTCCTCGTATTCGGGCTTGTCCTGGGGGCTGCCCTCCTTGACCTGGGAGTGGGGCATCATCATCTTAATAGGGAAGCGGATGTAGTCGGAATATTTCTTCACCAGCCGACGCAGGGCGTATTCCTGGAGATACTGACCGTATTCGTCAGGCTCCTCGTCGCCGTCGGGCTTGATGTGCATGATGATGTCGGTGCCCACGGCGTCACGGGTGCAGGACTCGATGGTGTAGCCCTCCAGGCCGTCGGACTCCCAGCGGTACGCCTGCTCCTGGCCGTATTTCCGGGAGATGACGGTGATGTGGTCGGCCACCATGAAAGCCGAGTAGAAGCCCACGCCGAACTGACCGATGACGTCGGCCTCGGCCTCCTTGTCCAGCCCCTGGCGGAATTGGTAGGTGCCGCTGGAGGCGATGACGCCCAGGTTGTTCTCCAGCTCGTCTGCGTCCATACCGATGCCGTTGTCGCTGACGGTGAGGGTGCGGTTTTCCTTGTCAACGGACAGGGTGATGGCGAAATCCTCCCGCTTGAGCCCCACGTTCTCGTCTGTCAGGGACAGATAACACAGCTTGTCGATGGCGTCGGAGGCGTTGGAGATGATCTCACGCAGGAAGATCTCCTTGTGGGTGTAAATGGAGTGGATCATCAGGTCCAGCAGCCGCTGGGACTCCGCCTTGAATGCCTTTTTTTCCATAAATTGACTCCTCTTTTCTGTCAGCAGCGGGGAGACGCACTGCGTCCCCCCGCTCTGTTATAAAATACGATAGGAAACCTACTTTTTCCGGCACACCAGCCACAGCACCACAGAGCCCACGGCCAGAACGCCGGATACCACGGCGGCAGCCAGCAGCAGGGGCTGACGGTGTTCCTTCACCACGGCGCAGGTTTTCTGGCTCACGAACTGTGCGGCGGTGCTGCCCAGGCGGGCAGCCAGCTGCACCACGCTGCGGCCCAGCTCCACGGCGCTGTCCAGGGCGGCCTTGCCGCCGGTCAGCAGGATGTCTTTTACCTTTTCCATAAGCTCGCTCCTTACTTCACAGAATTGGACCAGTCGATGACCGGCCGGAGATTTTCGGGACACACGGCGCCGGCGCCCTTGGTGACCATGTCATAGGTCAGCTGCTGGGCGGGATTCAAAGCACCCTTCTCCTCCAGCTGCTTTTTGATCTGGCGGCACTTCACCAGCATCATCAGGTGACAGGGGCTCCTCTGATCCTCTATCCTGTACTAAATTATAGACACAATGTTGAAAAATGTCAATTGTTTTGGAAAAATGTTCACAAATTTTACCGCATGAACCGGTCAATGGCCTGGTTCAGGGACTCCACGGCCTCGTTGTCGCCGGACTCCACAGCGTCCACAATGCAGTGGGCGATGTGGTCCTTGAGAATCACCCGGCCGGTGCTGTTCAGGGCGGAGATCACCGCCGCCAGCTGCACCAGCACCTCGGCGCAGTCCTCGCCCCGCTCCACCATTTTGCGCACAGACTCCAGGTGCCCCTGGGCCCGGGACAGACGGTTCAGAACGGCCTTGGTCTGGGTATGGCTGTGGGTATGCGGATGGGGGTGGTCATGCGGGTGCGGGTGGGAATGGGTATGCTGGTCCATATTCAGCGTGTCATCTCCTTCTGGCGGGCGTGCCCGGCGGCGCCCAGAGCGCCCATCAGCTGGGGGTTCGTTTTCAGGTCGATGACCTTCAGCTTCAGCACCTGGTCAATGGCCTGCTTCAGACCGGCGTTCTTGGCGCAGCCGCCGTAGTAGTTCATAGTCAATTACTCCTTATTTGGTGTATTCATAGTGGGGCTTGTTGGTCTCATAGGGCTGCTTCAGATGTTTCGGGTCCCTCATATTATCCCTTTCCTCCTAACGCCGTTTGCTCCGGGGGCTTGCTGTGTCAGTCGGCGTAAATCTCGCCGGACAGGCTCAGTACGGCCCGGCCGCCCACCCGGATCAGGGCGTCGCCCTTTTCCACCGTCAGACGGCTGCGTATTTCCGAGGAACGGCGCATATGCTCTCCCTGGATGAACACGTTTTCCCGGTCCGGCTGCACCAGGCCATAGCGGTACAGGTAATAGGTCAGGGCTCCGTTGGAGGTGCCGGTGGCGCACTCCTCCGGAATGTCGTACAGCGGGGCGAAGTTGCTGCACCAGGCGGTGCAGGTCTTGTCCCCCAGGCAGAACATATGCACGCCGGTGACCTTCTGCCGCCGGGACAGCTCCGCCACCAGCGTCTCGTTCTGACGGGCCCGCAGCAGGGTCTCCCGGTCCCGCACCGGCATCATGATATCCGCCAGGCCCGTGGACACGATCTGGGGCGTCAGGTCCCGGGGCCGGTCTGCGCCGGTGAGGCCGAAGGCCCGGTACAGAGGCTCCCACTCCACCCGGGTCAGCTCTCCCAGCCAACGGGGCGGGGCCATATCCATCCACACCACGTCGCCGTCCACGGAGATCTGCAGGTCGCCTGCCTTGGTGTGGGCCACATGGCGGCCGTCGTCCAGCAGGCCCAGCCGCCGCAGCAGGGCAAAGCCGGCAATGGTGGCATGGCCGCACAGCTCCACCTCCCCCGCCGGGGTAAAATAGCGCAGGTCCACGCTGCCGTCGGCCCGGGGCCGGACAAAGGCAGTCTCCGAGTGCTTCAGCTCGGCGGCGATCAGGCGCATGGTCTCGTCGCTGACGTCCCTCTCCGGCAGGGCCACCCCCGCCTGGTTCCCGCCGAACAGCTTGGCGGCGAATGCATCCATGACGTATATTTTCATGATAAAAACCTCCCCAAACTCTCTTTTTATTTATTATACTAAACTCTACGCCGGTTTTCAAGCGCCCGGGGACTTGACTGGCTGGAAAATTTCGGATATAATGGCAGTAGTATTTGCGGTACGCCGCTGAATGGAAAGGAAAATCATCCAAAATGCTGAACAAGCGCAGTCTGCTCTCCCAGTTCCTCCACTTCTCCGCCGCTACGGTGGCCTCCCTGATGGTGTTCTCCCTGTACTCCATTGTGGACGGCCTGTTCGTGGCCAAGGGCGTGGGTGAATACGCCATGAGCGCTGTCAACCTGGCCGTCCCCTTCACCAACGTCATGTTCTCCATCGCCGTGCTGTTTGCCGTGGGCACCAGCACCATCATCGCCATCTACCTGGGCCAGGGCAGCCGGGAAAATGCCAACCGTCTGTTTTCCCAGAATCTGGCGGTGCTGGTGGTCATCGGACTGGTGATCTCCGCCCTGGTGCTGATCTTCCTGGAGCCCTTCGCCATGCTGCTGGGGGCCAAGGACGTGACGCTGGAATATACCAAGGACTATCTCCGGGGTCTGGCCCCCTTCGCCGTGTGCTTCATCGTTTCGTACAACATGGAGATCCTGGTGAAAACCGACGGACGGCCCACCCTGGCCATCGTCACGGTGATCACCGGCTGCCTGACCAACTGCGTGCTGGACTATGTGGCCATCTTCCTGCTGGACTGGGGCGCATGGGGCGCGGCCTTTGCCACGGGCCTGTCTCAGCTGCTGACGTGTGTGATCTACCTGACCCATTTCCTGGGCAAGCGCACCACCTTCCACCTGGTGCGCTTCCGGCCCGACTGGCGGATCTACCGGCGGCTCCTGCCCATCGGCGTGTCTGACGGCGTTACGGAGCTGTGCAACGGCGTGATGATCTTCCTGTTCAACCGCACCATCCTGCGCTGCATCGGCCAGGACGGCCTGGTGAGCTACACCATCATCGCCTACATCAACACCCTGATCCTGAACATCATGCTGGGGGTGTCCCAGGGGTCCCAGCCCCTGGTCAGCTATCACTACGGCCAGAAGGACCGGGACGGCTGCCGCCGCCTGCTGCGTTATGGCCTGGTGACCCTGGCGGGTATGACCGTTCTGTGCTTCGCCGCAGTGCAGCTGCTGGCGCCCCAGATCGTCCACGTCTTCCTGGGGGACGAAAACCCGGCGCTGAACCTCTCCTCGGTGGACGCCCTGCGGCGGTACGGCCTGTGCTATCTGATGGTGGGCTTCAACGTGCTGATGGGCGGCTTCCTGACGGCGGTGGAGCGGCCCCGCCCGGCCATCTGCATCTCCGTGGGCCGGGGGCTGGCGCTGCAGGCCGGCGCCCTGCTGCTGCTGGCGGCGGTATGGGGCGGCAGCGTCATCTGGTTCGCGCCGGTGATCTCCGAGGCCCTGTGCCTGGTGATGGCCCTGGTCTTTATGACCCGGTTCTGGCGAAAGACTCCGGACCCGGCCCAGATCAGCTGATACGCATCCCGAATAAATATCCAGCGGGCACCCGGCTTCTGCACCGGATGCCCGCTGTTTTTTTCATTTTTTCACGTGCTCCCAGATTACCGGCTGCCCGGCGGCCAGGGTTTTGGGAAGGTCCAGCACCCGCTGGTTCCGGCTGCCCCGGAACTGCAGGCTGATGTCCTTCTCCGCCGCCACGAACCGTCCGTCCACCAGCACGTCGATGCACGAGAGCAGCCGGTCCGTTACCTCACACCGGGGATGGGACCCCTCCCGCAGCAGCTCGTCCTCCAGCCGGAAGCCGGTGAAGCACCAGATGGTCTTTCCCGGATACCGCCGCCGGATCTCCTGCAGAAGCGGCAGCAGGTCCCGCTGGTTCTCCGGCTCAAAGGGCTCGCCCCCCAGCACCGTCAGCCCGTTGACATAGGGCTTGTCCAGCTCGGCGAAAATCTCCGCCCGGGTGTCATCGGTGAAGGGCTTTCCATAGTGAAAGTCCCAGGTCTGGGGCTGGAAGCAGTCCGGGCAGTGGTTGGTGCAGCCGGACACGAACAGCGTCACCCGCACCCCGATGCCGTTGGCAATATCACATTTTTTCAGGTTGCCATAGTACACGATATTGCTCCTTTTAGGTAATATATACTACTAAACGGCGGAAGGAAACCCCTTACAGGTGCAGCACCCGGTCCTTGATCTCCTGGGTCCGGCCCTGGTTCCAGAACTGGGTCCCGATATAGCCGCAGGTGCGGCGGGCCACGTTCATCTTATCCTGGTCGGTGTTGCCGCACCGGGGGCATTTCCAGATGAGCTTGCCGTCCTCCTCCACGATCTGGATCTCACCGTCCCAGCCGCAGACCTGGCAATAGTCGCTCTTAGTGTTCAGCTCGGCGTAGATGATGTGGTCATAGATGAACTTCATGACCTCCAGCACCGCGGGGATGTTGTTCTGCATGTCCGGCACCTCCACATAGCTGATGGCGCCGCCGGGGGACAGGTGCTGGAACTGGGCCTCAAACTCCAGCTTGGTGAAGGCGTCGATCTCCTCGGTGACATTGACATGATAGCTGTTGGTGATATAGCCCTTGTCGGTGATGCCCTTGATGACGCCGAAGCGCTTCTGCAGGCACTTGGCGAACTTATAGGTGGTGGACTCCAGCGGCGTGCCGTACAGGGAGTAGTCGATGTTTTCGGCGGTTTTCCACTCCTTGCACTTGTCATTCATCTTCTGCATGATGGCCAGGGCGAAGGGGGTGGCGGCGGGGTCCGTGTGGCTCTTGCCGGTCATGTACTTCACGCACTCGTACAGGCCCGCATAGCCCAGGGAGATGGTGGAATAGCCGTTATACAGCAGTTTGTCGATGGTCTCGCCCTTCTTCAGCCGGGCCAGAGCGCCATACTGCCACAGAATGGGGGCCGCGTCGGAGGTGGTGCCCAGCAGCCGCTCGTGGCGGCACCGCAGGGCCTTGTGACACAGCTCCAGCCGCTCCTCGAAGATCTGCCAGAACTTCTCGGTGTTTCCGCCGGAGGACAGGGCCACGTCCGGCAGGTTGATGGTGACCACGCCCTGATTGAACCGGCCATAGTATTTGTGCTTGCCGGGCTCGTAATTCCCGGCGTTGGCAACGTTGCCGATTCCGGCATCGGTAAAACGGTCCGGGGTCAGGAAGGAGCGGCACCCCATACAGGTGTACACATCGCCCTTGAGCTCCTTCATCTTCTTTTCGGAGATATAGTCCGGCACCATCCGCCGGGCGGTGCATTTGGCGGCCAGCTCCGTCAGGTACCAATAGGGGGCGTCCTCGTGGATGTTGTCCTCCTCCAGGGTGTAGATCAGCTTGGGGAAGGCGGGGGTCACCCACACGCCCTGCTCGTTCTTCACGCCCTGGTACCGCTGGAGGAGCATCTCCTCGATGATCATGGCCAGGTCCTTCTTTTCCCGCTCGTTCCGGGCCTCGTTCAGGTACATGAACACCGTGATGAAGGGGGCCTGTCCGTTGGTGGTCAGAAGGGTCACCACCTGATACTGGATGGTCTGCACGCCCCGGCGGATCTCCTCCCGCAGGCGGGCCTCCACCAGCTCGCTGATCTTCTCCTCGCCGGGGTCCACGCCGATGGACGCCATCTCCGCCAGGACGATGCGGCGGATCTTCTGGCGGCTGACCTCCACGAAGGGGGCCAGGTGGGTCAGACTGATGGACTGGCCGCCATACTGGTTGGAGGCCACCTGGGCCACGATCTGGGTGGCGATGTTGCAGGCGGTGGCGAAGGAGTGGGGCTTTTCGATCATGGTGCCGGTGATGACGGTGCCGTTTTGCAGCATGTCCTCCAGGTTCACCAGGTCGCAGTTGTGCATATGCTGGGCGAAATAGTCGGTGTCGTGGAAGTGGATGATGCCCTCCTCATGGGCCTCCACGATCTCCCGGGGCAGCAGCAGGCGGTTGGTGATATCCCGGGACACCTCGCCGGCCATATAGTCCCGCTGGGTGGAGTTCACCACGGGATTCTTGTTGGAGTTCTCCTGCTTAGCCTCCTCGTTGTTGCACTCGATGAGGGAGAGGATCTTGTCGTCGGTGGTGTTGGCCCTGCGCACCAGGGACCGGGTATAGCGGTAGGTGATGTAGTGCTTGGCCACCTCAAAGGCCCCGTGGGCCATGATGTGGTGCTCCACCATGTCCTGAATCTCCTCCACCGTGGGGGCGCGATTCATCTTCTGGCACTGCAGCTCCACGGACTCGGCGATGCGCCCGATCTGCACCGGGGTCATGCGGTCGGCCTCGGCCACAGAGTTGTTGGCCTTGGTGACGGCCACCTCGATTTTCTGGATATCGAAGGGGACCTCAGCCCCGTTGCGCTTGATGATCTTCATGTGTAACGTCCTCCCTCTCCTCAGATTTTTCTCTCTCCACAGGAAAAGCTGCCTCAATGGGCAGCGGTCAATCAGCCTCCTCATCATATACCATATCCTGTGCTGATGCAAGCCCAAAGCCCTAAATATGGGGAAAATGCCTGACGAAAATCCCCTGGATATTTTGTCGATTCTGTACAATAGACACAAGATATGGGAGTACCTGCCGCCCTGTCACCTACAATATATAGTATGACAAGACATTTCACAATTGCAAATGCAACAAAAACCCCCGGGTGCGGAAGATTTTCCGCACCCGGGGGAGAGCGCTTGCCGGTATAGGTTGTTACAGCTTTTCGGCCAGGCGCTCCAGAGCCTCGGTCATGGCCTCCTCGAAGGAGGGGTGGGGCCGCATAACGGACAGCAGCTGCCCCACAGTCAGGCCGTTTACCAGGGCGGCGCTGAGCTGGCTGATGATGTCGCTGGCGTGCTGGCACATCAGCTGCGCGCCGATGAGACGGCCGGTATCCCGGTCGGCCACCAGCTTCATGAAGCAGCGGCCCGGGTCCTCGATGACCGTCCGGGCGTTGCCAAACATGGTGCACTTGCCGGACACGGCGTTGATGCCCTGCTCCTTGGCCTCGGCCTCAGTGAGACCCACCACGGCGATCTCGGGACTGCTGTAGATGCAGCTGGGCACCACGTTCAGGTCCGTGGCGGCCTGGCGGCCGCACATACGATTCACGCAGGCGATGCCCTGGGCGGCGGCCACATGGGCCAGCTGGATCACGGCGGACACGTCGCCGATGGCGTAGACCCCGGGGATGCTGGTGCGGAAGTCCTCATCCACCAGCAGGCTGCGGCCCCGGGTCTCGGGAACCAGCTCCGGGGCGAACAGCCCGTCCCAGCAGGGACGGCGTCCGATGGCGCACAGAACCTTTTCGCCGGACACGGCCTTTTCCTTGCCCTTCTGGTCCACATGGACCGTCAGGCCCTCCGGCGTCTGCTCCACCCGCCGGACCATGGCGGAGGTCAGCACCTCCACCCCCTGCTTTTTCAGGATCTGACCCAGGTTCTGACCCAGCTCCCGGTCCATGGTGGGCAGCAGCCGGTCCATGCCCTCAATGAGGGTGACCCGGCAGCCCAGGTTTGCGTAAAACGTGGCAAATTCCACGCCGATGACGCCGCCGCCCATGATCACCAGGGACTCATACAGGCTGTCGCTGCCCTCCAGCAACTCATCGGAGGTCATGACCCCCGGCAGGTCCAGCCCCGGGATGGGCGGGCGCACCGGCACGGAGCCGGTGGCGGCCAGAATGCGGTCGGCGGTGTAAACCGTGTCCCCCTCCGGACCGGCAACGGTGACGCGGCCCGGAGCGTCGATGCGGGCCGCGCCTTCCAGCAGGTCCACTTTGGCCCCCTTCAGCAGGGCGTGGATGCCGCCCCGGAGCTTCTCGGAAACGGCCCGCTTATAGGCGAACATCTCCCCCAGGTCGAAGGCGATGTCCCCGGCGTGGACCCCGGCAGGGGAGCCGTCCACGGCGTCCCGGTATACCTGGGAGGCGTGGAGCAGGGTCTTGGTGGGGATGCAGCCCCGGTTCAGGCAGGTGCCGCCTACCTCCCGGCGCTCCACCACGGCGGTGTGCAGCCCCAGCCTGGCGGCCTCCAGGGCGGCGGTATAGCCGCCGGGTCCCGCGCCGATAACGATGAGCTGATAATCAGACATAGCTTCTTCCTCCGTTGATGAGATCACGCCCGCTTCCACCGCAGCACCGGGTGCCGGGCGGCCTTCACCTCGTCGGGACGGCCGATGGGCATATGGTGGGGTGCGTCGTGCATGGCGGCGGGGTCATCGTAGGCCCGCCGGTACAGCATCCGCAGCACCTCCGCCGCATGGTCCAGGACCTCGGGCCCCTCGGTCTCCGTGGGCTCCAGCATCAGGGCCTCATGGACGATCAGGGGGAAGTACATGGTGGGCGGATGGATGCCCTCGTCGATCAGGGACTTGGCCACGTCCAGAGCGCTGACCCCGGTCTCCTTCTTCAGCCCGCTGAGATCCAGCACGAACTCGTGCATGCAGATGCGGTTATAGGCCGGCTGGAAGGTGCCCCGGAGCCGGGCCTGGAGATAGTTGGCGTTGAGCACGGCGTTCTGCGCCGCCTCGGGAATGCCCTGGCGGCCCAGGGTCAGCAGATACGTCAGCGCCCGGACCACCACCAGGAAGTTGCCCATGAAGCTGCGGACCTGGATATGGCCGGGCTCCTCCGCCAGGGTGGAATGGGGCAGATAGGGAATCAGGAAATCCTTGCAGCCCACGGCGCCTGCGCCGGGACCGCCGCCGCCATGAGGCGTGGCGAAGGTCTTGTGCAGGTTCATGTGGATGCAGTCAAAGCCCATGTCGCCGGGGCGGACGATGCCCATCACGGCGTTGAGGTTGGCCCCGTCGTAGTAGCACAGGCCGCCGGCCTCATGGACGAGCCGGGTGATCTCCAGGATGTTTTTGTCGAAGATGCCCACGGTGTTGGGGTTGGTGAGCATCAGGCCGGCGGTATCGTCCCCCAGGGCAGAGCGCAGGCTGTCCAGGTCCACGCAGCCGTCGGGGCCGGAGGCGATGTTCACCACCTCATAGCCGCACATAGCCGCCGTGGCGGGGTTGGTGCCATGGGCGGAGTCGGGAACGATGATCTTGGTGCGCTTCTTGTCCCCCCGGGCGTCGTGATACTGCTTGATCAGCAGCACGCCGGTGAACTCGCCGTGAGCGCCTGCCGCCGGCTGGAAGGTCATGCCGTCCATGCCGGTGATTTCGCAGAGATACTCCCGGGCGGTGTCCAGCACATGGCGCATACCCGCCAGGGACTCCCGGGGGGCCAGGGGGTGGCAGCCGGTGAACCCCGGCAGGGCTGCCATCTCCTCGTCGATGCGGGGATTGTACTTCATGGTGCAGGAGCCCAGGGGGTAGAAGCCGCAGTTGACGCCGTGTACCTGGTGGCACAGCTCCGTATAGTGGCGGGAGATGTCCGTCTCGCTGAGCTGAGGCAGGTCGGGCTTATCGGTCCGCCGCAGGGACTCCGGCAGGGAGACGGCGTCCACGTCGCAGGGGGGCAGGATGGTGCACCGGCGGCCGGGCACGCTCTTTTCAAAAATCAGCTTCATTTGTCCAGCACCTCCTTGACGATGGATACGGCTTCGTCCAGCTCCCGGCGGCTGACCTTCTCCGTGGCGCACCACAGGACCCGGTCGTCGCCCAGAGGCAGACCGCCCAGGATGCCCCGGCGGTCCAGGGCCTCCAGCAGCTCCTGGCTGCGGGGCATTTTCAGGACAAACTCGTGGAAATACGCACCGCCGTATACCGGCTCCACCCCGGGCAGGGCGCACAGGGCCTTTTCCAGATAATGGGCCTTGGCCATGGACTGCTCCGCAGCCTCCGCCATGCCGTCGGGGCCCATGGTGGCCATGTACAGCCCGGCGGTCAGGGCGCACAGGGCCTCGTTGGAGCAGATGTTGCTGCTGGCCTTCTCCCGGCGGATGTGCTGCTCCCGGGCCTGGAGACTCAGGACGTAGGCCCGGCGGCCCTGGTCGTCGGTGGTCTCGCCCACGATGCGGCCGGGGAGCTTGCGCATGAGCTTATCGGTGGCGGCCATATAGCCCAGATACGGGCCGCCGCAGCCCAGAGGCAGGCCCAGCGGCTGCCCCTCGCCCACGGCGATGTCCGCGCCGCAGTCCCGGGGGGTCTTCATAATGGCCAGAGCGATGGGGTTGCAGCCCATGATATACCTGGCGCCCGCCTGGTGCACCAGCTGGCCCAGGGCCTCGGCGTCCTCAAACTGGCCGAAGAAGTTGGGCTGCTGCACATAGAAGGAAGCAACGCCGTCGTCCAGCAGCTCCCGCAGGGCGTCCATATCGGTCCTGCCGTCCTTCACCGGCACCACCCGCAGCTCGTCGCCGGTGCCGTAGCAATAGGTGCGCACGGTGTTGATGGTGTCCGGATGGGCCGCGCCGGAAATGAGGGTCACCCGGCGCTTGCGCTCCCGGCACATGGCCGCCGCCTCGGCGGCGGCGGTGGCCCCGTCGTACACAGAGGCGTTGGACACGTCCATGCCGGTGAGCTCACAGATCATGGTCTGATACTCGAAGATGGACTGCAAAAGCCCCTGGCTCATCTCCGCCTGATAGGGGGTGTAGGCCGTGAGAAACTCCTCCTTGGCGGGGATGTACTTGACGATGGAGGGAATGTAGTGGTCATAGGCCCCCGCGCCCCGCAGAATGGTGGCGTAGGTGCGGTTTTCGGCGGCCATGGCGGACACCGCCCGGGCGGCCTCCAGCTCGCTCATGCCATCGGGGATGTTCAGCGGCTCCCGCAGCAGCATTTGCTCCGGCACATCCCGGTACAGGTCCATGATGTTCTCCAGCCCCACGGCGCGGAGCATCTGCTCCCGCTGGGCCTGGGTAGAGGGGACATAGCTGCCCATGCTCAGCCCTCCTCGGTGCAGAATGCCTCGTAAGCGGCGGCGTCCAGCAGCTCCTCGGTGTCGGTGACGTTCTCCACCTTGATGAGCCACGCGTCATAGGGAGCCTTGTTCAGAAGCTCAGGCTGGTCCAGCAGCTCCTCGTTGACGGCGCACACGGTGCCGGTAACGGGGCACACCAGGTCGGACACGGCCTTCACGGACTCCACGTCGCCGAAGGCGTCGCCGCAGGTGACGTCGTCGCCCTCGCCGGGCAGATTCACGAACACCACGTCGCCCAGAGCGTCCTGGGCGAAGTCGGAAATGCCGATGACGGCCACGCCGTCCTCCATTTTCACCCACTCGTGGGACTTGGAATACTTCAGATCAGTCGGATACAGCATGATGATTTACCTCCAAATTTATTGTAATTGTTGTATGTCTGCAATGAATCCGTGTCAGATGTCCAGCTTGCCGGCCAGCTGCTCCAGGGCGTCGTTGATGGCGGCATCGTCGAAGCAGTAGCGCATCTCGGTGTGGCTGGCCCGCAGGCGCTCCACGTCGCCCTTGATCTCCCGGCCCCGGAGGATGCAGTCGGCCATCAGGGAGGCCAGCTGGTCGAAGTCCTTCTCCTCGAAGCCGAAGCGGGTCATCTCGCTGACGCCCATACGCAGGGCGCCGGAGGCGGTGAAGCCCTCCTCATCGGGGGTGGCCTGGTAGTTGACGATGACGTTGTTCTGCTCCAGCCGCTCGGCGATCTCGGCGCCCTCGCCGTAGCCCACGGACACGATGACCTGGTGGGTCTCGGTGTAGTCGATGGCGGGGTCGCCCACCACGTCCAGACCGTAGCTCTTCAGGCTCCGGGCGAAGGACTTGGCGTTGCGGATGATGGCGCTCTGATAGGCGTCCCGGAACTGGTTCATCTCATAGGCGGCCATCAGCATACCCAGCTGGGTGCCCAGATGGTGGTTGGAGACGCTGCCCGGGAAGGTGCGGCTTTCGATGGTCTTCCACAGGCCGTATTTCAGGTCCTCCTCCTTATAGTTCACGCCGATGACGCCCCGCTGGGGGCCGAAGAAGGTCTTGTGGGTGGAGCCGGTGACGATCTCCGCGCCCTCCTGGAAGGGGTTCTGGAAGTGATCGCCGATAAGGCCCAGCACATGGGCCATGTCGTACATGATGGTGGTGGGGATCTTCTGCTCGTCCACAAACTGCCGGATCTGGGCCACAGGCTCCTTGTGCAGGACCATGGACTTGCCGAAGATGATCAGCTCCGGACGATAGCGGTCGATGAGCTTCTTGGTCTCCTCCACGTCCATCTTATAGGGGTTATCCCGGCACACGGGGAAGTTCACCACGGCGGGCTTTTCGGTAACGGGGTCCACGGCAATATAGTCGTGCAAAGCGCCCATGGGCTGGGCGGACAGGTGGCCGCCCTTGATGATGTGGTTGTTCATGACATAGCCCAGGCGCTTGGCCTCGTTCTTGCGGTCGAAGCGGTTTTTCCAGTCCGTCAGGGCGGAGAACACCGCCATGTTGGACATCTGGCCGCTGAGAGTCCGGGTCTCCACCTCGGTGCAGCCGAAATAGGCCCGCATTTCCTCGGCCAGCATCCGCTCCACCTGGTCGATGAACTTGGTGCCCTGATAATAGAACACCTCCTTCTCATAGAAGGCCAGGATCTTCTTGTGCTCGGCATAGCGGCAGGCGGGGTCGCTGCCGGACAGCAGGCGCACGGCCCGGCTGGGGGTGTTCTCCGAGGGGATCAGGTTCACGCACTGCTCCTGCCGCCAGACGTGGTTCTCGATGGCCTTGTGCAGCAGAGTCAGGGCCTTGCCGGTGCGGTCGCCGCCGGCCACGGTGCGGACCTCCTCCTGCTCACCGTACAGCAGGGGACGGGCGAAGGGAGGCGCGCCCACGCTCATGTGCCGGGCGGGGATCACGGCCTTGAGCCGCTTGCCCCGGATGTCCACCTCCACGGTGTCATCCACCAGAACGTCGCTGTCGATATAGCACAGGCCGATGGCACGCTTGCCGCTGGCCTCCAGGATCACGGTGGACAGGCCCTGGCCCTGGGTCTTGAAATAGGGCACCATGGTGCCGCTGGTGACCCAACCCACCAGCTTGTCGCCCTTGTAGATCTCCATTCCGGCCCGCATGACACCCCGGTCCAGCAGGGCGATGGGGGCGATCTTCCGGGGCAGGGGAGACAGGTCGGAGAAGTCCCGGTCCATATACCGGACAAAGGCCCGGTGCTGACGCTCCAGGGCGGCCCGGCCGATGAAATCCCCCTTCTGGGCGGAGAAGCTCACGGCGAACTTGGCCAGAGGCACGGCGAAGATGGGGATCTCGCTGCCGTCGGGGGCGGTGCCCATCTCGTGGCCGTACAGGGGGAAGGAGGCCTCCATCCGCAGGGTATCCCGTGCGCCCAGGCCCGCCGGACGCGCGCCCAGCTCCACCAGCCGGTTCCACAGCCACACGGCGTCCTCGCTGCGGACGTATACCTCATAGCCCAGAGGCTCGCCGGTATAGCCGGTCTTGGCGATGCGGGCCTGGTGACCCTCCAGGGACACGGTGCCCAGGGAGTTCTTGGTGGGCTCCTTGGTGGGGGACACGCCGCCGGTCAGGGTCATGAGCATCTCCTTGCTCTTGGGACCCTGCACGGCGATGGAGGCCCACTGGTCGCTGATGTTGGTGATGGTGCAGTCGAAGCCCGCCAGTGCCCGGTTCAGGTGCTCCAGGTCCTTGTCGATGTTGGCGGCGTTGACCACCAGCAGATAGTTGTCTTCCTGGAACAGATACAGATACGCGTCGTCCACGGCCCCGCCGTTTTCGTTGGGAATGATGCAGTACTGGGCCATGTTCAGGTCCAGGGCGCTGACGTTGCTGGTCAGCACGTGCTGAAGAAATTCCTTGCGCTGGGGCCCCTCGACCAGCAGGCGGCCCATGTGGGACACGTCGAACAGGCTGCACACCTGGCGGGTATACAGGTGCTCGGCAATGATGCCGGAGGGGTACTGGATGGGCATCTCCCACCCGCCGAAGTCCACCATGGTGGCCCCGGCGGCCACATGCACGTCATACAGCTGCGTGCGCTTCAGTTCGCTCATTTGATAAGCTCCTCCTTCAGATTTGTTCCGTTTTTGGGCAGCAAAAAAGGGCGCAAAGCCGTTGCCTTGCGCCCCCGTATCCTGACCTGAGAGATTCCCCGCCCCATCCGGGGCAGGTTGCACCTTCGGTGGCCGGTGATCCGGCCTTTTCGGAGTATCGTCCGGACCCGGTCCCTTTTGCCTGAGAGCTTCTGCGTTCCCCTTCGGCGCCGCGCAGAGCGCGGTCTCTCCCGAGTCCATCCACCGATTTCCCTATTCCGTTGTCGCACCCATTCTATCACGGGGCGGGAAACAGTGTCAATCGGAATTGTTCGCCGCAGGAAACATTCGGCCGATTGCCGAAAAACCGGGCCCCTCTTTGGGCTATCTGCCCAACATCTCTATTATATGGAGCTTTTCCGCACCCCGGGATTCTCCTTGACACCGGAAGGATTTGCCGCAGGAAAATTCTGGAAAAACACTGGACATCCGCCTGCTGCGGCGTTATACTCACACCACAGTGCTGCCCATATATAGTTCACGATATACACTTATTCGCGCAATTTTGCGAATACCCACACAGAACGGTGTCTGTTCCACCCATTCAGATTTTGCTAAGATTTTGAGAGAGAGCTTGCAGCGGCATGCATTCCGGCGGAAAGTGCAGCGTTTTACAACGATAAAGCAGACGAAACAAAAAATTCTCACCATTCCGACGGGTTGATTTTTCTCAAAACGAAACGAAACCGCCGAAAATTGTCATTTATCTACAAAAATCGCCGCCGCAAATGGGCCGAAATGGAGAAAGCACAAAAATGTAATGCATTTTACATACTGGAAAAATCCTTTTTGCTACTATTTTTTTAACGACAGCGGATGGGCCGCTGTCCCCACAACAAAAGGAGAGTTGGTATGGAAAAGAAAAAATTTGACGTAGAGTTTCATGGTACGAATCTCTTCGCCCTGGTCCCCCTGTTGCTGTTCGTGGTGTTCTGCATCCTGTTCTTCGTGGTCTTCAAGACCTTTGACATGATGCACCTGTGCATGGGCGGCTATGTGGCCCTGATCATCGGATCCCTGCTGTCCAAGAACTGGGGCAAATACTGGGACGCCGTGGCAACCGGCATGTCCTCCAAGATTATGAACGAACTGGCCCTGATCCTGCTGATTGTGGGCATGTTCGGCAAGCTGATGACCCGCGGCGGCGTGGCCCAGGGCTTCGTGTGGCTGGGCGATAAGATCGGCCTGTCCGGCGGCGGCTTCGTGGCCTTCACCTTCATCGCCACCTGCGTCATCGCCACTGCCACCGGCACCTCCATCGGCACCATGTTCACCGCCTTCCCCATCCTGTATCCCTCCGGCCTGCTGCTGGGCGCCGATCCTGTGTTCCTGGCCGGTGCCATCCTCAGCGGCGCCATCTTCGGCGATAACGTCGGCCCCATCTCCGACACCACCATCGCCTCCGCCTCCACTCAGGAGTACATCAACAAGCCCGGCGTGGCCGACGTGGCCGGCGTTGTGGGCAGCCGTATGAAGTACGCCCTGGTGGCCGCTGCCGCCGCCACCGTCTGTTTCGCCCTGTTCGGCGGCTCCGGCTCTGACATCAACGCGGCTGAGGCCGAGGCCATCCTGGCCCAGTACAGCAATCCCAAGGGCCTGATCATGCTGATCCCCGTGGCCATCCTGCTGATTGTGGCCTTCATCAAGCGCAACATCTATGTGGCCTGCACCTGGGGCCTGATCTCCGGCACCATCATCGGCCTGGTCAGCGGCATCCTGGTTCCCTCCGACATCATGGGCATGCAGGACGGCACCCTGGGCGGCTTCCTCATCGACGGCGTCAACAACATGATCGGCACCGTGGGCTACCTGTACGCCATCGCCGGTATCATCGGCATCCTCAGCGCCAGCGGTCTGCTGCAGCAGGTCATCGACGGCCTGGTCCACAGCAAGCTCAACCGCTCCGTGGTGGGCACCGAGGTCATCATCTCCGTGGGCCTGATGGTCTCCTCCATCTGCCTGGGCTCCGCCAACGGTCCCGCCATCATCATGTGGGGCCCCATCGCCAACGACCTGGGCAAGTCCAAGGGTCTGCACCCCTATCGCCGGGCCAACCTGATGGACGGCTTCGGCAGCACCCTGCCCGCTGTGATCCCCGTCACCAGCGCCTTCATCTTCATCGCCCTGTCCTGCATCCAGGGCCTGATGGACACCTATTCCTTCGTGCAGGAAGTCAGCCCCGTGAGCCTGGCCAGCGCCAGCCTGCACTGCTGGTTCCTGTTCGTGGTGCTGGCCGTGGCCGTGATCACCGGCTGGGGCCGCAAGTACGAGGGTCCCAACGGCGAGCCTGTGAAGGCCCTGCCTGCCCAGACCAAGTAAAAATCATCGCATAAGTCGCCCTGCGGAGCCTTCTCTCCCCGCAGTCTGGTGCGGACCGGCAGGGCCAAATGGGCTTGCCGGTTCGCATCACATATTCGCAAAATCATACACAGGAGGTAAATGAAGATGGCAGAACGCAAATATCGCCAGATCGACTCCCCTTGGATCGACATGAGTCATCTGGATTGGGGTCCCCTGACCGACGAACGGTACGCCCGGCACTTTTTCCGGGGGCATATATTCTATGGCCAGCAGGAGTACAGCGAGAACGTCTTCATCATCAAGCGCGGCCGGGTGGCCATGTGCCTGTGTACGCCGGAGGGCGATATGCGCAACACCATGGTGCTGGACGCCGGATGCATGTTCGGCAACCAGACCCTGTTTGACGGCAGCCCCAACTCCTGTCAGGCCGAGGTCGTCAGCGACGAGGCGGAGGTGTATGTGATCCCCAAGGAGGAGGCCTCCTCCCGGATCCGGGACAACTTCCAGATGACCCACAACATCCTCATGCAGAGCAACCGCATCAACCGGATGCTGCTGACCCAGATCGAGCTGATGAGCTTTCACCACAGCGAGGGGCGGGTATGCTTTTACCTGCTGCACCTGGCTGAGCAGTATTCCGAGGAGAAGAACGGCCAGAAGCTGCTGTATATCCGCTTCACCCACCAGGACATCGCCGAGATCACCGGCCTGAGCCGGGTGTGCGTGTCCAACATCATCTCCGGCCTGGTAAAGGACAGGATCCTGATGAAGAAATCGGGGCTTTACTATGTGGTCCAGATGGACGCCCTGCGCCAGCGGATCAACGACTCCGGCGTGAGCTGTTCGGATTAAATTCGCCGGTTTGTAACGGCGTTTACAGGCCCGCCGGGCCCTTTCTGTTAGACTACGGATAACGGGTCCCCACGGGACAACCAATGACTTTATGGAGGAAAAGAAAATGTCTGTTAAGAATCTGGTCAGTGAATTTGTGAAGGAAGCCCCTCCCTATGTGGTGGGTGCGGACGAGCAGTCCAAGAGCATGCGGCCCGGCGTGACCAAGCTGCTGCAGCTGGCCACCAACGAAAACCCCTTCGGCACCTCCCCCAAGGCCGCCGAGGCCATTTGCCAGCAGGCTCCTCTGGCCAACCGCTATCCCGATGTCCGGGCCCAGGACCTGCGCAAGAAGCTGGCGGAGAAGCACGGCCTGTCCGTGGATGAGGTCATGGTCACCGAGGGCGCTACCGCGGGCCTGGGCTTCATCGCCGAGGTGTTCATCCAGCCCGGCGACGAGATCATCCTGACGCCCCCTACCTATCCCAGCTATTATAACTACGTCAAGCGCTGCCGGGGCAAGCTGGTGGAGGTCCCCCTGGAGGAGGACACCCTGACCCCTGACTTCAACAAGGTCCTGGCCGCCATCACCGACAAGACCAAGGCCATCTTCCTCTGCAACCCCAACAACCCCACCGCCACCCTCATCGACTCCGACGAGCTCCACGCCTTCCAGAAGAAGCTGCCTGAGCACGTCCTGCTGGTGGTGGACGAGGCCTATATCGACTTCGTGGAGGATCCCAACTACCGGACCATGGTGGACGCCATCGCCGATGACGAGAACCTCATCGTGGTGCGCACCTTCTCCAAGCTGTACGGCATGGCCGGCGCCCGTATGGGTTATCTGATGGCCAACCGCGAGATCATCGAGTATCTGCAGCGGGATTCCACCGGCTTCTGCTGCAGCCGCATGGGCCTGCACGCCGCCGAGGCCGCCCTGGACGACGTGGAGTTCCAGGAGATGACCAAGAAGGGCAACCAGGAGGGCCGCGAGATCCTGGTCTCCTGCATGAAGGAGCTGGGCTTCCGGGTCTGGCCCTCCCACACCAACTTTATCTACTTCGATCCCGGTGTGGACGTGAAGTGGTTTGCCGACCGCCTGCTGGACTACGGCATCATCATCCGCGGCAACTTCAAGGCCAACCGCATCTCCATCGGCACCCCCGAGGAGGATCGCTTCGTCTGCAAGGCCATGCGCGAGATCATGGCCAACCGCTAATACGCCATCTCCCGTTTTCTCTCCACACGCTGCCGGAGGGGGGCCCGGCCCCTCTCCGGCACGCCAGCACCTGCGGAGAGGGACGGCAGCCATAAAAATTTGCGCCAAGGCGCACAGAAAACGAGAGGAGACAGCTATGCAATCTTTGGGATTTGTGGAGACCCAGGGCTATGTGCCCGCCTTTGCCGTGGCCGACGCCATGGTCAAGGCCGCCAATGTGGAGATCGTCAAAAAGGTCTGGATCGGCGCCGCCATGGTCACCATCATCGTTCGCGGTGAGGTGGGCGCGGTGCGCACGGCGGTGGATTCCGGTGCGGCGGCTGCCAACCGGATGGACGCCCTGATGGGCTGCTACACCATCGCCCGCCCCACGCCGGAGCTGGTGGAAATGCTGCAATGCTGAGGAGGTAAAGAAAAATGCGTTCTTGGGGATTTATTGAAGTTGTCGGCTATATTCCCGCCGTTGCGGCGGCGGATGCCATGGTCAAGGCTGCCGACGTGACCCTGGCCGGCTGCGAGGTCATCGGCGGCGGCTATGTCACCGTGGCCGTCACCGGCGAGATCGGCGCCATCCGCACGGCGGTGGACGCCGGAGCGGCCGCCGCCAAGCAGGCGGGCCAGCTGCACTGCGCCCACGTCATCGCCCGCCCCGCCGAGGGTGCGGCCAAGGTGGTGGGCCTGAAGCTTTCGGACGACAAGGAATAAGGAGGAGCACAAATGGACTCTTACGGATATATCGAAGTCGTGGGCCTGGTGCCCGCCATTGCGGCGGCTGACGCCGCCCTGAAGGCCGCCAACGTGGAAGTGGTGGGCCGTGAAAACACCGGCAAGGCCATGATCGCCGTGATCATCAAGGGCGAGATCGGCGCCGTCCGTGCCGCCATCGACGCCGCCGAGGCCGAGGTGGAGCGCATCGGCAAGGTGGTCAACACCAACGTCATCGCCCGTCCCGACGAGGCCCTTTCGGCCCTGTATTGATAAAGCGCGGGAGGCAAGATCATGCAGAATTTTTTCACCCGCGAGGATGTGCTGGCCTATCACCAGCAGGGGGTGCAGACCATCCGTCTGGACTCCATGCCCATCCTCACCGATCTGGCCCGGGAGACCCTGCAGACCCTGGGCATGGAGATCGTAACCGGCGCCGCCCCGGCGGCCCAGCCGGCGTCCCGCCCCGCTGCATCCCGTCCCGCAGCCGCCCCCTCCGGCGGCAGCAGCGCCGTGGGCGGAGGCTATGGCTCCTCCGCCTTTGCCGCCCCCTCCGGCGGTCCCGTCACCGCCCAGAAGCTGACGGCCCCCGGCCTGAACAAGCCCGCCTTCCGTGACCTGATCTGCTCCGACAAGAAGCTGATGGGCACCTTCATCGGCACGCCCCATCCCGTGATGACGGAGTTTGTGGGCCACTTCGGCTTCGACTTTGTCTGCATCGACGCCGAGCACAACGCCATGCACCTGGAAACCGTCCAGAAGATGCTCCAGAGCCTGAAGGCCACCCCCACCTATGGCATGGTGCGCATTCCCACCCTGTCCTATGAGAACGTGGCCGGCGCCCTGGATATCGGAGCGGACGCCCTGCTGATCCCCCAGATCCGCACCATGGACGACATCCGCCGCCTGAAGGACTACAGCCAGTATCCTCCCATCGGCCACCGGGGCAGCGGCCCCTCCCGCCTGTGGGACTATGGCGACAGCATCACCCAGCTGGCCACGGACCAGGACATCAACCGCACCACCAACATCGTGGTGCAGCTGGAAACCGTCCAGGCCGTGGAGCACATCGACGAGATCGTCCAGAGCGACTTCATCGACATGTTCTTCATCGGCCCCGGCGACCTGTCCATGGACATGGGCATTTTCGCCCAGTTCAGCAACCCCCGCCTGACGGATACCATCATGCTGCTGCGGGAAAAGACCGCCAGGGCCGGCAAGCGCCTGGGCATCTTCGCCGGCAACTTCGACGCCGCCCGCAATTGGTACGCCAAGGGCTTTGATATGTGCATCATCAACTCCGAGCTGGCGCTGCTCAGCAGCGCCGTGGCCGGTGAGGTGGGCAAGCTCAGAAGCGAGCTGGAGGCCGGGAAATGAAACGGATCCTCACCTCCGACGACGTTCTCGCCCTGGTGCGCCGGGGGGAGACGGAGCTGGTGATGGGACCCGAGGACCGGCTGACGGACCTGGCCCGGGAGCTGGCCCAGCGCCGGGGCGTGAAGCTGGTGGACGCCGCCCAGGCGGCCGCCCGGACGGCTGCCGCCCCGCAGCCGGCACCCCGGCCCGCCCCGGCTGCGCCGCAGCCGGCCTCCGTATCCCGGCCCGCGCCCGCCGCGCCCCTGCGGCCCCAGGCCGCCGGAGGAGGCGGAGAGGAGTATGACCTGGTCATCCTGGGCGGCACCTGCGTGCTGCCGGAGATGGGCTGCCTGCCGCTGAATGTGTGCGTCCGGGGCGGGAAGATCGCCGCCCTGACGGCGGAGGTGCCCCGGGGCCGCCGGGTCATCGACGCCTCCGGCCTGTATGTGCTGCCGGGGATCATCGACCCCCACACCCACCTGGGCCTGGCGGTGCCCTTCGGCCAGGAGCTGGAGAGCGAGACCCGCTCCGCCATCCTGGGGGGCGTCACCACCATCGGCACCTACTTCAATCAGCCCGGCAGCTATCTGCCGGTGATCGACCGCCTGCGCCGGGAGGTGTCCCAGCTGTCCCGGGTGGACATGATCCCCCACTTCTCCCTGCGGGAGCAGCAGCAGATCGACGAGCTGCCCCTGTATTCCCGCCAGGGCATGAACTCCTTCAAGGTGTACATGTGCGGCGTGCCGGGCCTGTACCCCCACCAGGAGGACGGCTTCATCATCCGGCTGATGCAGCGCATGAAGCAGCTGCCTCCCACGGCCCACCCCATCCTCAGCATCCACTGCGAAAACACCTCCATCTGCGACTATGCCACGGAGGATATGCAGTCCCAGCCGCTGGACACCCTGGCCGACTGGAACCGCACCCACCCCAACCTGGCCGAAGGCGAGGCCGTCCGCCGGGCGGCGTACTTTGCCCGGGAAATGGGCGTGCGCACCTATGTGGTCCACAGCTCCACCCGGGAGGCCATGGAGGCCCTGGCCGCCGACAAGCACCCCAACCTCTATGTGGAGACCACCTCCCCCTATCTCTGCCTGGATACCGACAGCCCCATCGGGGCCTACGGCAAGATGCTGCCGCCCATCCGTGAGCCGGAGAGCCGCAAGGCCCTCTGGGACGGCATCCGCAGCGGCCTCATCGACACCATCGGCACCGACAACACCGTGCTCACCGCCGGTGAAAAGCAGGTGTCCTCCGGCATGCGGGAGGCCGGAGCCGGATATCCCACCCTGGGTACCCACCTGGTCAGCGTCCTGGACGAGGGCATTTATCGCCAGGAGCTGCCCATTGAGAAGCTGGTGCCCCTGATGACCATGAACCCTGCCAGGATCTTCGGCGTATATCCCCGGAAGGGGACCATTCTCCCTGGCAGCGACGCGGACCTGGTGCTGGTGGACCTGCGGGCCGCCCGCACCGTGGACCCCCGCCAGCTGCTGAGCCGTTCGGACTTCTCCCTGTTCCAGGGCCGCACCCTGCGGGGCTGGCCGGTGGCCACCATCAAGGGCGGCCATATCGCCGCCTGGAACGGCCAGCTTACCGACGACCTCCAGCGGGGCCAGGTGCTGGAGCACTGACCCCCCGGCGGAACAAAAGCGCAAAAATGTAATGGAAATGACAGACATTTCCCCGAAAATATGTCAGGCTATAAGCAGATAAACGGAATGCTTTGCCTGCATATGGACAAAACGAGGAGGAACTGAGTCATGTATGTATGCAAGGTGATCGGAAAGATCATTTCCACCGTGAAAAACGAGAAGCTGGTGGGCCACAGCATCGTGCTGGTCCAGGCGGCGGCTCTGAACGACCGGGGCAGCCTGGAGGCAGACGGCCCGGTGTTTGCCGCAGCGGACACCATCGGCTGCGGCGAGGGCAACTTCGTTCTGGTGACCCGGGGCAGCAACGCACGCTACGCCTGCAAGTGTGCGGAGGCCCCGGTGGACATGGCCGTGGTGGGCATTCTGGACGGCGGTCAGTGGGGCCTCTCCTGACCCCATGCAGGAATCCTGAATTTTGAGGTGAGAACAAGCATGAAGCAATTATTCCAGCCTGACGGCATCGCCGTGGTGGGCGCTTCCTCCAACCCGGGGAAGGCCGGCTTTGTGGCGATCCGCAACATGCGGGAAAAGGGCTACCCCGGAAAGGTGTATCCGGTGAATCCCAAGGAAACGGAGATCCTGGGCTATCCCTGCTCCCCCTCCCTGGCGGAGGTGGAGGGCCATGTGGACCTGGTGGTCCTGATCATGCCCTCCCGGATGATCTACAGCGTCATGGACGATCTGGACCGCCGCATGGAGGAAAAGGGCGATGTAAAGTTCATCGTCTGCGCCGCGGCGGACTACGCCGAGACCAAGACCCCCGAGGGCATCGACCGCCAGGCCCGCCTGATGCGCACGGCGGAGAAATACGGCATCCGGGTGGTGGGCCCCAACTGCATCGGCGTCATCGACAACCGCAGCCTGGTGGATACCACCTTCGTGGACACCGGCGTGCCCTTCTCGTCCTTCGGCCAGCCCAGCGGCATCACCTTCATCTCCCAGAGCGGCGCTCTGGCCAGCACCATCCTGATGGAGGGCGCCGGACGGGTGGAGCCGGTGCTGTATAACAAGTTCATCTCCATCGGCAACATGGCCGACGTGGACTTTGTGGACCTGCTGAACTATTTCGAGACCGACGACTCCACCCGGGTCATCGGCATCTATATGGAGGGCTGCGGCAACGGCCGTGAGCTGGCCGAGACCCTGAAGCGGGTCAGCCGCAAAAAGCCCATCGTGGTGCTGAAGGTGGGCCGCAGCGCCCTGGGCGGCGCGGCCGCCAATTCCCACACCGGCTCCATGGCCGGGTCCGACGCCGTGTACGACGCCATGTTCAAGCAGACCGGCGTGGTCCGGGTGGACACCATCGACGAGCTCATCGACACCCTCCAGGCCTTCGACCGTCTGCCCCTGCCCGGCGGCGGCAATCTGTTCCTGTATTCCCAGGCCGGCGGCCCCGGCATCTACTGCACCGACGCCATCGCCCGGTGGTCCCAGCTGAAGATGCCCCTGGTGTCCGACGATACCAAGGCCCGCCTGGCCGCCACCCAGCAGCCCATGGCCAACATCTGCCACCCGGAGGGCTACGCGGATATCACCGCCTCCGCCTCCGTGCGCAACCATGTGGACGGCCTCCAGATCGTCCTGCAGGACGAAAACGTGGACGCCGTGGTGTTCATCACGGTGGTGCCCACCTTCCTGCCCCAGGAGGAGCTGGCCCGTGAGCTGGTGAAGATGACCGAAACCACCCCCCAGGCCCAGGAAAAGCCTGTTTTCTACTGCGTCATGGCCGGCGCTTATACCTCTCCGGCCCGGCGCATCATGGAGCAGGCGGGCCTGTGTACCTTCGACGCCCCGGACAAGGCCGTCCTGGCAGCGAAGAATATGTGCAATTACGCCGCCTTTCGCCGGCGGCAGAAGGAGGACTGAGCCATGTCTGAAAAGAATACCGTCGCTCTGAACGAGCGCGACAGCAGCAGCCTTCTGTCCTCCTGCGGCGTGCGGATGGTGGCCTCCGTGCTGCTGGACAAGCCCGACCGGGCCGCCTTCGAGGCCGCCTCCCGTCAGCTGGGCTTCCCCGTGGCCATGAAGGTCCTGTCCGACGACATTCTCCACAAAACCGACGTGGGCTGCGTGGTGCTGAACGTCACGGACGTGGACGGCATGCAGGCCGCCTACGACACCATCATGGCCAACGCCGCCCAAAATGCTCCCGGGGCCCGGGTCCAGGGCGTTCTGGCCGAGCAGATGCTGCCCAAGGGCTTCGAGGTCCTGCTGGGCGTCAGCACGGATCCCCAGTTCGGCCATGTGATCATGGCGGGCCTGGGCGGCGTGCTGGTGGAGCTGCTGCACGCGGTGTCCCTGCGTGTGCTGCCTATCACCCGCCAGGATGCCGAGGATATGATCGATGAAACGCCGCTGGCCAAGGCCTGCCAGGGCCTGCGGGGCCAGCAGTACCGCCGGGAGGAGATCGTGGAGGCCCTGATGTGCCTGTCCCGCCTGGTGGAGGAGCACCCGGAGATCACCGAGGTGGACATCAATCCCCTGATGCTCTATGGCGACGGCCGTCCGGCCACCGCCGTGGACGCCATGGTGGTCATGAAAAAGTAAAACGCCGCACATGCGGAATATGAAGGAGCGTAGCGATATGAAAGAAATCAGACTCCACGGCATCGGCGGTCTGGGCACGGTGAAGGCCGGCGAAATGCTGGTCCACGCTGCGGTAGCCAGTGGAAAATACGGCAATTCCATCCCGTTTTTCGGCTTCGAGCGCCAGGGCGCGCCGGTCACGTCCTATGTGCGCCTGGGCGATGAGAAGATCCGTCCCAAGAACCAGGTCTATCATCCCAACTGCACCCTGGTGCTGGATCCCAGCCTGCTGATCTCCGCCCCGGTGTTCGACGGCCTGACGGAGAACTCCTATTTCATCGTCAACACCAAGGCCGAAAACGGCGCGGACCTGGTGAAAAATCCCAACGTCAAGACCGTGGCCTGGCTGGACGCCACCTCCATCGCTCTGGAGATGCTGGGCCGTCCCATCACCAACACCATCATGCTGGGCGCCTTCGTCCGTGCCACCGGCTGGGTGGACAAGGACGAGCTGGAAAAGGTCATCTGCCGCTTCTTCGGCGAGAAGAACGTGGAGACCTTCCGCCGCGGCTATAACGAAGTGAAGCTGTACACGTTTGAATAAGGGGAGGAACACCATGAAATTTATCAGTGATTACATCGTCCCCATCGGACCGGAGGGCCTGCATATTATCCAGACCGGTAAATGGCGGACCCGCAAGCCCGTGATGGACACCGACAAGTGCGTCAAGTGCGGCATGTGCCTGATGTACTGTCCCGTTAACTCCATCCGCCGCCACGAGGACGGTTCGTTCGAGATCTGCTACGATTACTGCAAGGGCTGCGGTATCTGTGCCCACGAGTGCAAGAAGGGCGCCATCACCATGCAGCCGGTAAAGGAGGAGAACTAATGGCTGACATTCAGGTCATCAACGGCAATATGGCTGCCGCCATCGGCGCGGCACTGTGCCGTCCCGATATCATCGCCGCCTATCCCATCACCCCCCAGACTCCCATCGTGGAGTATCTGGCCGACTTCGTCACCGGCGGCAAGCTGGACAGCAGCGTCAGCGAGGTGGAGAGCGAGCTGTCCGCCATGAGCGTTGTCACCGGCGCGTCCCTGGCCGGCTCCCGCGTGTTCACCGCCAGCGCCTCCCAGGGCCTGTCCCTGATGTATGAGCCCTATTTCCGGGCCTCCACCCTGCGTCTGCCGGTGGTCATGGCCGTGGCCAACCGCGAGATGATCTCTCCCCAGACCCTGTGGGGCGGTCCCCAGGACTCCCTGACCGTCCGTGACGCCGGCTGGCTGCAGATCTATGTGGAGGACAACCAGGAGATCCTGGACACCATGATCATGGCCTACCGCATTGCCGAGGACAAGAACGTCCTGCTGCCCATCAACGTCTGCTTCGACGGCTTCTATCTGTCCCACATGTCCGAGCGGGTGGAGATTCCCACCCAGGAGCAGGTGGACGAGTTCCTGCCCAAGTATGTGCCCGAGCACATCATCCTGGATCCCCAGCGTCCCATGGCCGTTGACCCCCTGACCAACGGCAACCTGCTGACCGAATACCGCCTCAAGCACATGATGGGCCAGCAGAACGCCCTGAAGCTCCTGGAGGAGCTGGACAAGGTGTACGGCGAGAAGTTCGGCCGCAGCTACGGCGGCGCCGTGGAGGAGTACCGCTGCGACGACGCGGATTACGTCATCGTCACCATGGGCTCCATGACCGGCGTTGCCAAGGACCGGGTGGACAAGGCCCGGGCCGACGGCAAGAAGGTGGGCCTGCTGAAGATGCGTATGGTCCGTCCCTTCCCCTGCGACCGGGTGGCCAAGGTGCTTTCCGGCAAGCGGGCCTTCGGCGTGGTGGACCGCAACGTGTCCTTCGGCTGGAACACCGGCATCATCTATGAGGAGATCTGCGCCTCCATGAACCGGGCTGCATCCTTCGTCCCCAACGTTCCCTTTATCGCCGGTCTCGGCGGCGAGGACATCACCGCCACCCATATCGACTATGCCATCGACAAGATCATCGCTCAGGACGGCAAGACCGGCAAGCACGACACGGTCTGGCTCAACCGCGAGGTCATGGGTCTGTAAGGAGGAACTGTCATGAATGTTATTGAAAAGCTGGCAACCTATGAGGACCAGATCTCCCCGGGCGTTTCCGCCTGCGTGGGCTGCAACGTGGAGCTGACTCTGCGCACCTGCATGAAGGTGCTGGGCCCCAACACCATCTTCGCCGTGCCTCCCGGATGCATGGGCGGCGTGGGCGTCGTGGGCTGGGACAAGGAGTCCGGCGCCAAGACCCCCGTGTTCTTCCCCCTGCTGGACAACGTGGCCTCCATGCTGGCCGGTATCAAGATGCACTATGAGCGCATCGGCCGCAAGGTCAATGTGGTGGCCTTCGCCGGCGACGGCGCCTCCGTGGACGCCGGCATGCAGTGCCTGTCCGGCGCGGCGGAGCGCGGCGACAAGATCATCTATATCTGCTATGATAACGAGGGCTACATGAACACCGGTTATCAGCGCAGCGGCTCCACCACCAAGGGTGCCTGGACCTCCACCACCCCCGTTATCAACGGCCACGGCGGCAAGAAGCAGAACAAGAAGGACTTCCCCATGATCATGGCCATGCACGATGTGCCCTATATGGCCACCATGAGCCCCGCCTATATCCCCGATATGGTCCGCAAGCTGGAGAAGGCCATGGCCGTGGACAACGGCCTGGTGTACCTGCATGTGTACAATCCCTGCGTCACCGGCTGGGGCTGCAAGTCCGATGAGAGCATCGAGGTGGCCCGCCTGGCGGTGGAGACCAACTTCGCCCCCCTGTACGAGGTGGAAAACGGCGTGTTCAAGATGTCCGTGGACGTGAAGAACCCCAAGCCCGTCAAGGAGTTTGTCACCCGCTTCAAGAAGTTCCGTCACCTGACGGAGCAGGATATCGAGGAGCTGCAGGAGTTCACCGACCGCCGCCTGGCCCGTCTGAAGAAGCTCTGCGGCGAATAAGCCCCCTCTTACCACACAATTACCCTCCACACATACACTTTGCTCCGACGCCCGGCAGACTTCCTCCTGCCGGGCGTCGGAGCATTGCTGGCCCTTCGCCGATGGCTGCTGCGTAGGGGCATGGGCTCTGCCCCGCCCCTAAAACCAGATGTATCCGCCCTCTTATTTCCCCAGCCACTGGCGCAGCATTTCCCACAGCTCCACCGACCGGAACCGGAGCTCGTACCCGGCGTCCTCCTCCGCCATCAGGGACAGGTCATCCTCCTCCAACCCGGCGGCCCGTCCCGCGTCCTGCCACTGGCAGGCGGCGGCGGTGCACAGAGGCGGAAACACCACGCACCACCAGTTCTGCCCCGCTCCCTGGCCGATGATCACCCGCAGGGCCAGGTATTTCCCGGCGGGCAGGGAGAAGCCGTCATAGTCCTTGGTGGGGAACTCCGCCGGCTCCAGCCGGGCCTGGACCGGCTGGGCGCAGCCCTCTGCCGCCAGGGTCTCCCGGGCCTCCCGGGTCAGCTCCGGCAGGGCGGCGGTCAGGGCCTGCTCCGCCTGCTTCATGTCCGCCGACTGCTCCAGAATTTCCTGGGCCCGGGCCAGCACCCGGTCCCGGACCCGCAGCTTCAGGGCCTGGTCCTCCGGGGAGTCGGAGTTGGCGATGACGTGGAGGCGGATGACCTTCCGGCCCAGCTCCTCCTGCTGCCCCAGGGACGCCGCCCCCCACAGAATGGTCACGGCCAGGGCCAGCAGCAGCGCCAGCTCCCAGTATCGGAAATGTGATTTTTTCATACAAAAACACCGTCCTATGCAGGAATTTCCTACAGTATGGACGGCGTTTTCGTATTTTATACCGGTTTCACAGCCGGGGGGCCAAAAAAGTCAGGGGATAGGCTTTTTCCAGCTCCCGGGCGGCCAGCCGGGCGGTTTCCTCCCGGCGGAACAGCCCCATCACAGCGGAGCCGGAGCCGGTCATGCACGCGGCGTCGGCTCCCAGATGGGAAAGCTGACGGCGAATGGTGAAAACCTCGCTGTCCTCCGGCAGGGACTGCTCAAAAACGTTCCCCACCAGGCGGCAAATCTGCGCCAGGTCGCCAATTTCCAGCGCTTTGGCCATGGCATCGGAATCCGGGCGGTTTGCAATGGCGATCTCGTCCAGCTTCCGGAACATCACGGCGGTGGAGTGGGCCACCGGGGGCTTCACAATAACGAACCAGCACATAGGAAGTGGAGAAAGAGCGGCAAGTCGTTCACCCCGGCCCCGGGCCAGGGCGGTTCCGCCCCGGACACAGTAGGGAACGTCGCTGCCCACCCGGGCGGCCATGGTTTCTAACGCTTCATCGGACACATTGGTACTGAATAAATGTCTCATACCCCGCAATACGGCGGCGGCGTCACTGCTGCCGCCTCCAAGACCGGCCTGGGAGGGGATTTTCTTCTCCAATCGGATGATAACCCCTGTACGGGGGATATTTGTCTCCTGAAAAAAGACGTCCGCCGCCTTCCAGGCCAGGTTGTCCGGCCCGGTGGGCAGGTCGGTACCGGGGCATTCCACCACAATATCGTCTGTTTCGACGGTTTCCAGCGTTACAACGTCATATAGAGCGGCGCTCTGCATGACGGAGGTGATCTCGTGGTACCCGTCCGGGCGGCGGCCCCCTACGTCCAGGGTCAGGTTCAGCTTGGCCGGAGCCAGCTCGGTGATGCTCATGTTTCATCCTCCTGGTCGTCAAAATACGCTTTCAGATTGCGCTCCACCGGCAATATCAGGGCCATAGCACCGATAATTTGCAGAATTACGGCGATATACAGCAGAATCTGCTGCCCAGTGCTTGCCATCAGCCGCACAGAACGCATAATCATAAACGACAGGGCGGCAAAGACCAGGCCGGACTGCCGCAGCAGCTTCAGAAACAGGCCGTCGGCAAATTTCTGCTGCTCCTCCGGCAGGGGACCCCGGGGGCTGCGGTACTTCCGGCCCGGCAGCAGCTGCCCCGCAAAGCCCGCCAGCACCATCAGGCCCGGGACAATATACGCGGGCCACCAGATATAAAACATGAACTTACCTCATTTATCGCGAATTTTGTCCCGATACACCCTGGGATGTCCCGGGTTCTGACCCGGGACAGGGCAGGGACAGACCGGGACACGCCCGGGTCAATGCATGTGCTTGAGAGCCTCCACCACCATGGCATACACCCGCTGCACGGAGGACACGGACATGGACTCCCGGAAGGTGTGAATTTCCTTCAGATCGGGGCCGAAGGACACGCAGTCCAGACCCGGCAGCTTGGCGGAGAACAGACCGCACTCCAGACCGGCGTGGATGGCCTCCACCTTGGGGGCGTAGCCATACTGGTCGGTGAACACCTGGACCATCAGGTCCCGCAGGGGGGACTGGGGCATATACTCCCAGCCGGGGTATTCGCCGTGGGTGCTGACGGAGCCGCCCAGCCGCTCCATCAGGCAGCGAAGGCGCTGGATGAGCATCTGCTTCTGGGTGGCCACGCTGCTGCGGACGCTGAAGGAGGCGTGAACGGCGTCGTCTCCGGTGGTGAGGATGCCCAGGTTCAGGGAGGTCTGCACCAGGCCGGGCATATCGGCGCTCATGGCCTGGATGCCGTTGGGCAGGCAGGTGAGCATGCACACCACGCTGCGGCTGGAATTTTCATCCAGGGGCAGCAGGTCGGTTTCCGCCGGGCGGACGGAGACGGTGATGGCCGGGTCGTTGACCCGGTATTCCTTTTTGAAGGCGGCGTCCATTTCGGCGCAGACGGCCTGGGCGGCGGCAGCATCGGCGGCCACCAGGGCAACAGACCCGGTGGGGATGGCGTTGTCCTTGAGACCGCCGCAGACGGAGATCACCCGCAGGGGCGTTTTCTGCTCCAGGGCGCACAGAACCCGGCCCAGCAGCATGCTGCTGTTGGCGCGGCCCTTGTCGATCTCCGCGCCGGAGTGACCGCCCACCAGGCCGGTGACGGAGATCTCCAGCACCGGGGCGCTGAAGGCACTGCGGGTCACGGGCAGGCAGCAGTCGGCCCGGGCGCCGCCGGCACAGCTGACGGTGAAAACTCCCTCGTCCTCGGAGTCCATATTCAGCATCCGGCGGCCCTTCAGCACGGAGACGTCCAGCCCCTCGGCGCCGTACATACCGGTTTCCTCGTCCACGGTGAAGATGGCCTCGATGGCCGGGTGGGACAGGGAATCATCGTCCAGAATGGCCATGGCCATGGCCACGGCAATGCCGTCGTCGCCGCCCAGGGTGGTGCCCCTGGCGGAAACGGTGTCGCCCTCCAGCACCAGGTCCAGGCCCTCGGCGGCCATGTCCTTGGTGCAGCCGGGCTCCTTTTCGCAGACCATGTCCATGTGACCCTGGAGGATCACAGGCTCCGCCGACTCATAGCCGGGGGTGGCGTCCCGGAAGATCACCACATTGTTCAGCTGATCCTGGACATACCGCAGGCCCCGGGCCTTGGCAAAGTCCACCAGCCAGTCGCTGACGGCCTTGGTGTTGCCGGAACCGTGGGGGATGGCGCACAGCTCCTCGAAGAAGTGAAAAACACGCTGGGGCTCCAGATGATTCAAAACGGCCATAATGCACGCTCCTTTTTTATATTTTCCAGGGTCAGTATACCCTATTTCATGGGGATTTGCAAGGGGGAAGGGAACGGTGATTATCGCGGCAGAGAATCGCCGATAGAGCGCCTGTAGGGCCCGCTGCCCTCAGCGGGCCGCATAAAAACCCGCTGCCGGGAGAACGGCAGCGGGTTTTTTGCAGCAGGGGAGAGGAGAATTTACTGGCCGGAGTTGGCGGCGCGGTAGGCGCTGGGGGTCATGAGGCGGTATTTCAGGAAATTCCGGTTCAGGGTCTTGGCGTTGCGGTAGCCCACCTCCAGGGCGATGTCCAGCACCGTCATGCGGGTGGTGGTCAGCAGCTTACAGGCCCGGTTCACCCGGATCAGGGCCAGGAAATCCTCAAAATTCAGCTCCACCTGGCACAGCAGGGTGCGGTTGAGCTGCTGGACGGAAATGCCGAAGGCCCGGGCTACCCCGGCGGCGCTGAGGTCCTCCCGGTAGTGACGGCAGATGTGCTGCACCAGGCTGTACCCCAGGCGGCTCTCCTCGATCTGGCAGATGTTCTGCACCTTCTGATAGGTGGCCCGGTACTGGCCGATGCGGGTGCCCAGCCGGGCGGCGAACACCTTGGAGATGTGGGACTCGTCCACATAGCCCAGAATTTCCGCCAGCTCCTTCAGGGTCAGGTCCGTATACAGCAGATAGTCGGCGGTTTTGCCGATGCGCATTTCGTTGAGCAGGTCGAAAAAGGACAGCCCCGTCATGGCGGTGATCCGGGCGCTGACGGTGGAGCGGCTGCACCCGAACACGTCCGCCAGCTGCTGGAGCGTCAGCTTCTGGCCGCAGTGGAGGTACATATACCGCAGCAGCTCCCGGTGGTCGGGACCCTGGGCATCAGCGGGGCGGTCCGCCGCCAGGGCCTGCCGGGCGAACAGCACCGTCAGCTGCACCAGCAGACTCACGGCATTGAGACTGGAAAACAGCTGTCCCTCCTCCTGAAGGGACGCAAGACCCAGCTCCCGGGACAGACCGTCAGCAATGCGTCCGGCCTCCGCCCGCTGCCGGGGGGACAGCTCCAGCACCGGCACCGTATCCATCAGCCGGGCCATGGGCATGGGCTGGCCATCCTCGCCCCGGAACAGATGGGCGGCCCGGGCCACGGTGTCGTAGTGATAGGCGATGACGCTGCAGGCCAACGGCTCGTCCACCCGGACGATCTCGCTGATCTGCCAGGGCAGGATGACCGCCAGGCTTCCGGCGGACAGGGGATACTCCCGGCCCTGGAGCCGGATAACGCCGCTGCCGCTGCGGACCAGGAGAAACCGGGCGTCCCGGTGGATCACCGGGGCTGTGGGCCGGGCGGCGGTGAATTGGTCAAAAGAGAACAGGCTGCTTTGGTCCAGGTCGGACCGCCCGGGGGTTTGCAGGGCGATGGTCTGTTTCATGAATATCCCCTCCTTATGGGGGCTATTGTACCACATACGGGCGGCGCTGCCAAGGGGGAATGGGACATTTTACGCAGAAAATCTTGTACAAAAACGGCCTGTTTTACCTGGACGGACGGGCAAAAAACGCATGAATTTGCAGAGTAACCCGGTGGGAAGCGAGTATTATTACAATAAAGTGTCAAAGTACCGGGACAAAACATCGGTTAAAATACAAAAATCGGGCCGCGTCAGGGTGAGAAATCGGGCCGGGAATCTGGTAAAATAGGGGGGAACTGGAGAGGAGGAAATTCCATGCCCATTTGCGTGAAAAGCGAGATCGGCCCTTTGAAGCGGGTGCTTCTGCAGCGGCCGGGCCGGGAGCTGGAGCATCTGAGCCCCAATACCATGGGCCAGCTGCTGTTTGACGATATTCCCTATCTGTACGGCGCTCAGCGGGAGCACGACTGCTTTGCCCAGATCCTGCGGGACAACGGGGCGGAGGTGGTCTATCTGGAGGACCTGACGGCCCAGGTGCTGGCAGGAGACGAGGAGCTGCGCCGCCGGTTTGTGGAGGAGACCATCCGCCGGGCCGGCAGCACCGCCATGGGATACCGGGGCGACCTGAAGCGGTATCTGCTGGATATCCAGGACCCCCTGGAGCTGGTGCTGAAAACCATGGAGGGCGTGTCGTATCAGGATGTGTTCCCCAACGAGCAGGGGAGGCTGTCCAGCCTGGTGCACACCGGGGCCCGGTTCCTGATGCCGCCGATCCCCAACCTGTATTTCACCCGGGACCCCTTCGCCTGCATCGGCCGGGGCGTGAGCCTGAACCATATGTTCACGGACACCCGCAACCGGGAGACCCTGTACGGCGACTATGTGCTGCGGCATCATCCGGACTACGCCGGGCAGGTGCCCCTGTACTATACGCCGGACCAGTATTTCTGGATCGAGGGCGGGGACATCCTGAACCTGAGCCGCCGGGTGCTGGGAGTGGGTATCTCCCAGCGGACCCAGCCGGAGGCCATCGAGCAGCTGGCATCGGCCATCTTCGCCGACGAGAGCTCCGAGATCGACACGGTGCTGGCTTTTGAAATCCCCAGCACCCGGGCGTTCATGCATCTGGATACCGTGTTCACCCAGGTGGACGTGGACAAATTTACGGTGCATCCGGGGATCCTGGGTACCCTGCGGATCTTTGAGCTGACGGGCCGGGGACAGGGCAAGCTCACCACCCGGGAGGTCAGCGGCCCCCTGGAGCAGGTGCTGGCGGGCTATCTGGGCCTGGACCGGGTGCAGCTGATCCGCTGCGGCGGCAGCAGCCAGATCGCCGCCGAGCGGGAGCAGTGGAACGACGGGTCCAACACCCTGTGCATCGCCCCCGGCGCGGTGGTGGTGTACGACCGGAACTATGTCACCAACCAGATCCTGGAGGACAGCGGCATCCGGGTGCTGAAAATGCCCAGCGCCGAGCTGTCCCGGGGCCGGGGCGGCCCCCGGTGCATGAGCATGCCCCTGTGGCGGGACGAGATCTGAGAGAATATCCATCAATATTTATCAATAGAAAGGGAGAACATCATCATGGCTGTGAATATCAGAGGAAGAAGCTTTTTGAAGCTGCTGGACTATACCCCGGCGGAGATCCGTTATCTGCTGGACCTGTCCAAAAATTTCAAGGATATGAAGCGCGCCGGTGTACCCCACCGCTGGCTGGAGGGGAAGAACATCGTGCTGCTGTTTGAAAAGACCTCCACCCGGACCCGGTGCTCCTTCGAGGTGGCCGGTATGGACCTGGGCATGGGCGTGACGTATCTGGAGCCCGGCAGCAGCCAGATGGGCAAAAAGGAATCCATCGCCGATACCGCCCGGGTGCTGGGCCGGATGTATGACGGCATCGAGTATCGCGGCTTCAGCCAGGACCTGGTGCAGGAGCTGTCCGACTGTGCAGGCGTGCCCGTGTGGAACGGCCTCACCGATCAGTTCCACCCCACCCAGATGCTGGCGGACCTGCTGACCATCGAGGAGAAGCTGGGCCGGCTGAAGGGCGTGCGCTTCACCTATTTCGGCGATGCCCGCAACAACATGGGCAACTCCCTGATGGTGGCCTGCGCCAAGATGGGCATGCACTTCACCGCCTGCGCGCCCAAGGAGCTGTTCCCCGAGGAGTGGCTGGTGGAGAAGGCCCGGGACATCGCCCGGGAGACCGGCGGCAGCGTGACCCTCACCGAGGATGTGACCCAGGGAGCCACCGACGCCGACGTGATCTACACCGATATCTGGGTCTCCATGGGTGAGCCCGACAGTGTGTGGTCCGAGCGCATCCGCCTGCTGACCCCCTATCAGGTCAACGAGAAGGTCATGGCCATGACCGCCCCCGGCGCTATCTTCATGCACTGCCTGCCCTCCTTCCACGACACCCGCACCACCATCGGCGCAGACATCGCCAAGAAGTTCGGCATCACCGAGATGGAGGTCACCGACCAGGTGTTCGAGAGCAAGCAGTCCGTGGTGTTTGACGAGGCCGAGAACCGGATGCACACCATCAAGGCCGTGATCTACGCCACCCTGCACTGAGAAAGGAGACGCCCCATGGCTTTTGCATTTCCCGCCTATCACCATCCCGACTTTGACCAGCCGTCCCTGAAAAACGCGCCGGACGCCCGCTGGGAGACGGTGGAAAAGGACGGCGTGGCTCCCGAGGAGTTCCACAGCACGTCCATGTATCCCGAATATTTCAAGATCAACGGCCGCTGGACCCTGGCGGAGGAGAGCCGCATGGACAGCTGCGTGGTGCTGGAGGACGACGGACACCTGTCCGTGGTGGAGAGCCGCAACCTGAAAAAGGGCCAGCGGGTGATCCTGGGCCGCACCGAGCACGGCCAGGACGGCATCTATATGCACTGCAATGGCTTTACCCAGGACAGCGAGACGCTGGAAGACCAGTTCGTGTTCCGCCAGGGCCGCAGCCGGGAGACCTCCTATGCCAAGGATTATGACCGGCTGGTGGAGCTGCTGCGCCACGAGAGGGACCACGGCAACATCGTGTGGGTCATGGGCCCCGCCTTCGCCTTTGACGACGGCGCGCGGAAGGCCATGCAGGCCCTGATCGACAACGGCTACTGCCACGGCCTGCTGGCGGGCAACGCCCTGGGTACCCACGACCTGGAGGGCGCGCTGCTGCACACCGCCCTGGGTCAGGACATCTATACCCAGCAGTCCCAGCCCAACGGCCACTACAACCACCTGGATGTGCTGAACAAGGTCCGCCGCAGCGGGTCCATTCCTCAGTTTATCGAGGATTACCACATCGACAACGGCATCATCTACGGCTGCGTGAAGAACCACGTGCCCTTTGTGCTCACCGGCTCCATCCGGGACGACGGGCCGCTGCCGGAGGTGTACGGCAACGCCTACGAGGGCGCAGCCGCCATGCGGGAGCTGGTGCGCAAGTCCACCACTGTGATATGCCTTGCCACCATGCTGCACACCATTGCCACCGGCAACATGACCCCCTCCTTCCGGGTGATGCCCGACGGCACCATCCGCCCGGTGTATCTGTACGCCGTGGACGCGGCGGAGTTTGTGGTGAACAAGCTGCTGGACCGCGGCAGCCTGTCCGCCACCACCATGGTCACCAACGTGCAGGATTTCATCGGCAAGGTCGCCGCCGGCCTGGGCGTGATCTGAGAAGAATTTTCGTCCAGGTACACGCCCCGGACGAAAATGATCTCAATTGATTTGCCGCCTGCGGGCGGCAAACTCTGCGAGGCTTTTTTGACAAACTGAGACATCCCCGATGCCATGCATCGGGGATGTCTTTTGTATACGGATTGTTATTTTTGAGAAAAATACTGCGAACAGGAATCAGAATTCCTGGGACTCCGGGTGCATCTGCTGCTTGACCCGGCGGCCGGTGGGGGTGGCGGCCAGGCCGCCCAGGGCGGTTTCCCGGAACTCCACCGGCATACGGCGGCCCACCTCGCCCATGGCGTCGATGACCTCGTCCACGGGGATGCGGCTTTCGATGCCGGCCAGGGCCATGTCCGCCGCGCTGATGGCATTCACCGCGCCGATGACGTTGCGCTTGACGCAGGGAACCTCCACCAGGCCCGCCACGGGGTCGCACACCAGGCCCATGAGGTTCTTCAGGGCCATGGCCACGGCGTGGCCGATCTGCTGGCCGGTGCCGTCCCGCAGGGCCACCAGGGCTCCCGCGGCCATGGCGGAGGCGGTGCCGATCTCCGCCTGACAGCCGCCGGAGGCACCGGCGATGCAGGCCTTGTAGGCGATCACCGCGCCGATGCCGCTGGCTACATACAGGGCCTCCAGGATCCGGTGCTGGCTCAGCTCCTCATACTTGCACATGGGCAGCAGCACCGCCGGAAGCACGCCGCAGGCGCCCGCCGTGGGGGCCGCCACAATGCGGCGCATGCAGGCGTTGGACTCCGCCATGGACAGGGCCTCGGCGATGACCTCGCTGACGTAGCCGCCGGACATGGCCCGGCCCCGGATGGAATACTGCCGCATTTTCAGGCCGTCGCCGCCTACCAGGCCGCTGACGCTGCGGCGGCGGCCGGTGTAGGTGTCCGCCGCGTCCACCATGTATTGCCAGGTGGTCAGCATTTTTGCCATGGACTGCTGACGGGTCACCTGGCGCTCGTCCATGTCCGTTTCCAGCACGATCTCCCAGAAGGGCTTGTGCTCGGCTTCCATGCGGTCAAAGATTTCCTTCATCGAATCCAGCGACATCGTCATCATCCTCCTTATCGTAATAGGTCACCGACAGAATGCCCGTCAGCTCCGAAAGAAACGCCACCTGGTGGGGCTTGATATGCTGGTCGGTCTCGATGACCATCAGCGCGTCGCCGCCCCGCTTGTGGCGGCACAGGCTCATATTGGCCACGTTGATGCGCAGCTGGTTCAGCACTGATGTTACCGCCGCCACAGCGCCGTTTTCATCCTGGTTCCGGATGACCAGGGTGTTGAACATGCCGTCGAAGCTGACGTCGATGCCGTCCACCTTGTTCACCAGAATGCGGCCGCCGCCTACGCTGCAGGCCTGAAGCTCCAGCTTTTTGCCGCCGGCGTCCCAGGTTTCGATAACAGCGGTGTTGGGGTGGGCGTCCCGCAGCTCCACAGTGTCGATGGTGAACTCCAGACCACGCTTTTTAGCCTCCTGGTAGGCGTAGGGTATGCGGAGATCGTCGGGCTTCATGCCCAGAAGACCGGCCACCAGCGCCCGGTCGGTGCCGTGACCGGGGCCGGTCTCGGCAAAGGAGCCGTGCAGATGGATCTTGGCCTCCACCGGCTCGTCGCCCAGCAACGTCCGGGCCATGCTGCCGATGCGGACCGCTCCCGCCGTATGGGAGCTGGACGGGCCCACCATCACCGGGCCCAGAATATCAAAAATATCCAGCATGTGATCGTTCCTCGCTTTCTCTGTGCAATCAGGGCCATGATAGCACAGAGTACCCAAAAAAGCGAGAGGGTTTCTGAAATTTTTTGAGATTTTACAGAGCGGCGCAAAATTTTACCAGATGCGCCCGGCGCATATTCGGGGCATCGGCGGCACAATCTATGGTTGCGATACCCAACGGCGGTTTTCGCTGAAAACGCAAGAAAGGAGAACGCAATCATGTCTACCAAGAATACCAACAAGCTGAACGTGCCCCAGGCCCGTGCCGCCATGGATAAGTTCAAGATGGAGGCTGCCAGCGAGGTGGGCGTCAACCTGAAGGAAGGCTACAACGGCGACCTGACCTCCCGCGAGGCCGGTTCCGTGGGCGGCCAGATGGTCAAGAAGATGATCGAGTCCTACGAGAAGAACCTGTAACCATATACGCATAATAAAACTGACGCTGCGGCAGCAGCGTCAGTTTTATTATGGAGGTCTGAGGGGGGTGGCTGCGGCTTTCTTGGTCAGTCCACAATCGTCCGGGCCATTTCCTCCGGCGTGATGCGGTACACGGCCCCGCCAAGGGGCTCAAGCGCCGCCAACACCGCGCCGCGATCATAACGGCAGCCTGGCAGCACGGAGCAAATTGCTTCCGCGTCCAGAGTGGAAAAAAAGTCGCCGTAAACCGAGGCGCTGCGGATGATACCCTTCCGGACCTCGATTTTAAATTGAATTTTTCCCCCTGCAAAGCGGCCGGTGCGCTCAATGTTGAATTGGGGGTCCGCGCCGAAGATGCGGTCCCAACTGTTGAATTTTTCCCGGGCCAGCTCCCGGATGCGGGCGTCGTCCTCCGGCGTGACGGTGTAGACGGCGGTGCTGCCGTTCATGATATGGCGCACCATGGTCTCTTTGAAGGTCTCCGGGTCCATGGGCTGGGGCAGATGGTCGGAGATGTTGGTGACCCGGTCCCGGACGGATTTGATGCTCTTGGAGGTGATCTTGTAGCTGTCCGGCGTGGTGGCCTCCGCCATCTGCCGGATGTCCGTGTCAAACAGCAGGGAGCCGTGATGGACGATGCAGTCTCCCAGCCGGTACTGGGCGTTGCCGGAAAACTTCCGCCCGTCGATGGTCAGGTCGTTGCGGCCGTTGAAGGAGGCGGTGACTCCCATCTCTTCCAGTGCGCCGATCACCGGGGCGATGTATTGGCCAAACTCGATCTCCCCGGCCTCCCGGTGCTGGATGAAGGAAAACTGCCAGCCGCCCAGGTCCGTATAGATGGTGCCGCCGCCGCTCATCCGCCGCACCAGGTGGATGCCGTGGGCGTCGGCATAGGGCTTGTTGATCTCCTCCAGTATGTTCTGGTATTTGCCCACCATCAGCGTGGGCGTGGTGCGCCAGAACAGAAACACCGTGTCCGGCAGGCGCTTTTCCACCGTGAAGTAGTTCTCAAGGCCGAAGTTGTAGTAAACGTCCGTGGAGCCGGTCTCAATATAGATCATGCACGTCCTCCAGAGCCTCCCAGGCCTTATAGGAGCTGCGGGCCAGAGGCGCGGAGGCCACATGGCGGAAGCCCTTGGTAAGCGCCAGCTCCTTCCAGCGGGCGAAGTCCTCCGGCGTGGCATACCGGGCCAGGGGGTAGTGCTGCGGCGTGGGCTGAAGATACTGGCCGATGGTGAGAATGTCGCAGCCGGTTGCCAGAATGTCGTCCATCAGGTGGCCGATCTGCTCCTCCGTTTCGCCCAGGCCCACCATGAAGCCGGTTTTGGTCAGCAGGGTGGGGTCCTGCTCCTTGCAGTACCGCAGCACCTCCAGGGACCGCTCATACCGGGCCTGGGGCCGGACGGCGCTTTGCAGCTCCCGCACCGTCTCCACATTGTGGTTCAGCACCTCCGGATGGGCGGCAATCACCGTGTCCAGCGCGGCGTGGTCGCCCTTCATGTCGGAGATCAGCGTCTCCACGGTGGTGCCGGGGCAGACCTCCCGAATGGCGCGGACGCACTTGGCAAACTGCTCCGCCCCGCCGTCGGGCAGGTCGTCCCGGGTGGAGCAGGTGAGGACCACATGCCGCAGATTCAGCTTTTTTGCGGCCTTTGCCACGTTCATGGGCTCCTCCGGGTCCGGCGGCAGGGGCCGTCCGGTGGTAACGTTGCAGAACCGGCAGTTCCGGGTGCAGACGCTTCCCAGGATCATAAACGTGGCGGTGTGCTTCCGGTAGCACTCCCCCAGGTTGGGACAGTTGGCCTCCTTGCACACGGTGTTGAGCTTCAGGTCCCGCATCAACTCCGCCACTTCATCCACGGCCTCCTGGTTATAGCGGACCTTCAGCCAATCGGGTTTTCTCTCCATGCCGGCCCTCACTCCGTTTCCAGAATGGCCACCGGCGTTTCCACGTCCACCGTGTCGCCCTCCTCGATCAGCTGCTTTTTCAGCACGCCGTCCTGGGTGGCCTCGATCTGGTTGACCACCTTGTCCGTCTCGATTTCGAACAGGGGCTCACCGGCGGAAACGGGCTCGCCCTCCTCCTTCAGCCAGGCGCACAGAACGCCCTTTTCCATCTCCGGCCGCAGCCGGGGCATGACAATATTTTTCTCCATGATAAAAATCTCCCTTTCTCGCAGAATATCCGGCTACATCAGCCAGTCCATCAGTTCATCGGCCCGATCCGGGGCCACCCGGAGACAGACCGAGGAAAAACGCTCCGGGTCCAGCCGTCCGCCCTCCAGCAGTGCGGCAGCCAGGCCTCCGTCCAGCAGGGGACAGTCCACCGTTACACCGGACACAATCCCCCGTTTGGCCTGATAGGCCACCCGGATGGGCGCCCCTGCGAACACGCCGGTTTTTTCATAGGCAAAGGCCGGGGTCTTGCCCCAGGTCCACTCCCAGGAACGGTATTTCTCGTCCCGCAGGCGGAAGACCTCCGCCTCCTGTTCCGGCGTCAGCGTCAGCCGGGGACGGCCGGGGGGCACCATCCGGTCCAGAAGCCGCTCCCGGAACTCCTCAATGGTCATGGGCCGGGCCAGGTGCTCCCGGATATTGGTGACGGTGCAGATGGCGGATTGGGTCCCCTTGCTTTGGAAGCAGTCGTTTTTCCGGTGGGTGGTGATCCGGTCCAGCACCGCCAGGTCGGAGGAAAACAGCAGGGTGCCGTGGTGCAGCAGCCGCCCCTTTGTCATCCGCTGGGCGCTGCCCGAGATCTTTCCGCCGCCGATGGCAATGTCACAGGTCTGGTTTTTCCGGGCCGGAACGCCGATGTCGTTCAGCGCCGCCAGGATAGGCCCCAGGCACTGGTCGTAGTCTATCGCGGCCCCGCCGTCGGAAATGTATGTATAGTTCAGATTCCCAAGGTCGTGGTATACCGTGCCGCCGCCGGTGATGCGCCGGATCACCGGGATCCCCAGCCGCCGCAGGGACTCCACGTGCACCTCCCGGCAGATGTTCTGATAACTGCCCACGATCACGGCGGGGTCGTTCTGCCACAGCAGGAAAACGTCGTCCTCCAGAAAGGTCTGATAGACGTATTCCTCAAAGGCCTGGTTGTAAAACGGGTCGTGGGAGGAATTCAGCACCGTCAGCATAGCGGCACCTCCTTTCTGCGCTGTGTCGATATGGCATTCTCATTTTATCGGACCCTGTCCCTGATGTCAATAGTGTGAGGGCACTACGTTTTTGTGAAGAAATGGGACGGGCCGGAGGAATTCCTGTGTATGGGAAGCACCGGAGAATAAAAAACTGACGCCGCGGCAGCAGCGTCAGTTTTGTTATGGGTTCGGTTTATTCGGCTTTGGCTTCCTTTTTCTGGGGCATGGGGATCTGGGCCAGGACCACCGCCGCGAACATCAGCACGCAGCCCAGATATTCCCGGCCGGTCATCTGCTGGTGCAGGACAACGGCACCGGCGATGACGGCGAACACGCTCTCCAGGCTCAGCAGAATGGTGACCACCGTGGGATTGGAGCCCTTCTGAGCCAGGATTTGCAGGGTATAGCCCACGCCGCAGGAGAACACGCCCACATACAGCAGGGGCCAGATGCAGTCCAGCAGCACCTGGAGGCTGATGGTGTCGAAAAACAGGGCCAGAATGGTGGACCAGGTGCCGGCAAACAGGAATTGCAGGCAGCTGAGCTTCACACCGTCACAGGTGGCGGTGAAATGGTCGATCACCAGGATATGTACGGAAAAGCATATGGCACATACCAGCACCAGCAGGTCGCCGGGGGCCAGGGAGAAGCTGCCCTTGATACACAGCAGGTACAGAGCGCCCACGGACAGGGCCACGGCGATCCACACCGGCAGGCTGACCTTCCGGCGGAAGAACAGGCCGAACACCGGCACCAGCACCACATACAGAGCGGTGATGAACCCGGCCTTGCCGCCGTCGGTACCGGCCACAAGACCTGCCTGCTGGAAGTTGGAGGCAATGGCCAGCACTGTGCCGCAGCAGAAGCCGCCCAGCCACAGCTGCCTGCGCTGGGCCTTCTTCTCCGCAGGGGAGATCTGGGGCCGGTCCTTCCTGAAGCCGCTTGAGACGGCCAGAACCACCAGCAGGGACAGCACGGCGATGTAATACCGGGTGCCGTTGAAGGTAAACGCGCCCATGGCGTCGGCGCAGACGTCCTGGGCCACAAAGGCGGTGCCCCAGATAAAGGCCGCCAGAATGGGAAGCACCACCTGGCGCATCTGGTTGTGTTTCATAGGTTCTCTCTCTTTCTCTTATTTGCCGCCGTCCAGGGGATCGACGTGCCATTGGAATTTCTTTTCGGTGCCGGTGAGAAGCCGCTGGATATTGCCCCGGTGGCACCAGATCACAAGAGCCGCCACCGCCGCCGACAGGGCGGTATACAGCCAATTGTGGCCCATCAGCAGGAACACCGATACCGGCATACTGGCCGTGGCGGCGATGGAGCCCAGGGACACATACCGGGTGGTCAGCCACAGCACCGCAAACAGGCCCCAGGCGATCAGGGCCACCCGCCAGTCCAGCAGCAGCACCAGCACGCCGCCGGACAGGATGCCCTTGCCGCCCCGCAGTCCGAAGAACACCGGGAACATATGGCCCAGCTCGCAGCCGATGCCTGCAATCAGCAGGCCCAGGGTCCAGTCGCCCACTACCCAGTGCATCAGATATCCGCCGATGAGGCAGGCCAGCACGGTTTTCCCCATGTCGCAGATGATGACGCACAGGGCGTACCGTGCGCCGTAGGTCCGGTAGAAATTGGTCAGGCCCGCGTTGCCGCTGCCATGCTGGCGGACATCGTCCCGGATGATGAAGTGGGAGGTCATCACCGACCCATTGAAGCAGCCCAGCAGATACGACACCAGCAGTGTCAGGGCCACGGTAAATACCACAGACACGTCAGCTATCCTCCTCGCCCTTCTGGCGCACGGTCATGATGATGGGCGTGCCCTCCAGGCCGAACACACTGCGGATCTGGTTTTCCAGATACCGGCGATAGGAGAAGTGGAACAGCTTCTTGTCGTTACAGAACACCACGAAGTGGGGCGGGCGGATGCCCACCTGGGTCATATAGTAGATCTTCAGGCGGCGGCCCTTGTCCGTGGGGGGCTGGACCCGGGTCTGGGCATCGGCCAGGACGGAGTTGAGCATTCCGGTGGTGATGCGCATGGAGGCCTGCTCCTGGACATAGTTGATCAGCTCAAACAGCCGGCTGACCCGCTGACCGGTCATGGCGGAGATGAACACAATGGGGGCGTAGGGCATATAGCTCAGGTCCCGGCGGATGTCCTCCCGCATACGGTCCATGGTCTTGCCGTCCTTTTCCACCAGGTCCCACTTGTTCACCACAATGATGCAGGCCTTTCCGGCGTCGTGGGCCAGGCCCGCCACCTTGGTGTCCTGCTCGGTGACGCCGTCCTGGGCGTCGATCATAATGAGGCACACGTCGCTGCGCTCAATGGCCATGGTGGCCCGGAGGACGCTGTATTTCTCGATGGCGTCGTCCACCTTGGACTTCTTTCGCATACCGGCGGTGTCGATGAAGTTATACTTGCCGGTGGCGTTTTCAAAGTAGCTGTCGATGGCGTCCCGGGTGGTGCCGGCCACGTCGCTGACGATGACCCGCTGCTCCCCCAGGATCCGGTTGGTGAGGCTGGACTTGCCCACGTTGGGCTTGCCGATGATGGCCACCTGGACCACGTCGCTGTCCTCCTCCTCGTCGGTCTCCGGCGGGAAGTATTGCAGGCAGGCGTCCAGCAGGTCGCCGGTGCCGTGACCATGGACGGCGGACACGGCGATGGGGTCGCCCAGACCCAGGTTGTAAAACTCATAGAACTCCGGGTCTGTGACGCCGGTGGAGTCCATCTTGTTCACTGCCAGAACGATGGGCTTTTTGGACCGCTGGAGCATTCCGGCCACCTCCTGGTCGGCGGCGGTCATGCCGGTTTTGATGTCCGTCACCAGGACGATGACCGTGGCGTTGTCGATGGCGATCTGGGCCTGCTGGCGCATGAAGGCCAGGATCTCGTTATCCGTATTGGGCTCGATGCCGCCGGTGTCCACCAGGGTGAACTTCCGGCCGTTCCAGTCGGACTCGCCGTAAATGCGGTCCCGGGTGACGCCGGGGGTGTCCTCCACAATGGAAAGACGCCGCCCGATGATTTTGTTGAACAGCATGGACTTGCCCACGTTGGGGCGGCCCACGATGGCGATCAGGGGCTTGGACATAGGGGTTACCTCCTTCTATATTGGATGCGGCGGTCATTCCGCCGCGAACATGGCGTCCACCAGGGCGAAGCCGTCCTCGTCCACTACCTGGACGGGAACGCCCAGCTCCCGGCTCAGACGCTCCACGGTGTAGTCATCCAGAAACACGGTTTCGCCATGGCGCATCATGTGGATGGGGATCAGCACCCGGTCCCCCAGGTCCCGGCCCCGCAGCTGGGCGGAGATATCCTGGCCGGTAAGCAGGCCCGCCACGTCGATGGTGTGGCCGAAGAAGTCGTTTTCCACGGCGATGACCTGCCCCCGCAGGCCGGGATAGTCCCCCATGGCCCGCTGCACCAGGCCCCGGAGAAACGGGGCCGCCGCCGTGCCGGTGGCGATGGTGAAAGGGGAGAAGCGCGCAGGCACGTCCACCGTGGCCAGCCCCGCCAGAAAATCGTCCTCCAGGGAGCGCATGAGGCCCACGCCGTTTTCCAGCTGACGGTAGCCCTCGTAATACTCTGCCTGGGGCAGGGGACGGCCCGCCCGCAGATACAGCTCGTCGGCGCAGAAGAAGCGCCGGGTGCCGAAGCGCTCCAGATTCTCCCGGCCGTATTCGTCGGCGATGTCGATGATCTCGGCGGCGGTGGCCGCGTCCACCGGGCGGAGCTTAGCCAGGCCCTGGCGATATTTGGTGATGCCCACCGGCACCAGGGAGCAGCTGGAAAACTGCATCTCCGTCAGGTCCCGGAGGGTCCGGCGCAGCTGGTCCCCGTCGTTCCAGCCGGGGCAGACCACGATCTGGCCGTTCATCACGATTCCCGCCTTGCAGAAGGCCCGGATATAGTCCAGGGACCGCAGGGCGTTCTTGTTTCCCAGCATGGTGCAGTGGAGCTGTGGGTCCGTGGTGTGAACGGACACGTTGATGGGGCTGATGCGCAGGTCGATGATGCGCTGGGCCTCCCGGTCCGTCAGGTTGGTCAGGGTGATGTAGTTCCCCTGGAGAAAGCTCAGCCGGGCGTCGTCGTCCTTGAAATACAGGGTCTGCCGCATACCGGGGGGCATCTGGTCCACAAAGCAGAAAATGCAGTGGTTGGCGCAGGAGCGCATTTCGTCCATCAGAACGGTGTCGAAATTCAGGCCCAGGTCCCGGCCCTCGGGCTTGCGCAGGGACACGGTCCGCACGGTGCCGGAGGGCTCCCGCAGCTCCAGGCGGCAGTCGGTATCGTAGCCGTAAAAGCGATAGTCCAGCACGTCGATGATCTCGTGGCCGTTGATGGTCAGCAGCTGCTCCCCGGCGGCGATCCCGGCCCGCTCCGCCGGGCTGTGCCGGTCCACGGAGGTGATGATGGTGCTCATGTGTTGTTCCTCTTTACCTCAGGCGGCATAATACCGCAGTTTATCCAAACTATTATACCCAAGTTCTGCCGGTTTTGCAAGACCGATTCCGGTCATTTCTGCCGGAAAAAAATCACCCCTTTTCTTTTGACAAAATATACGCTATAATATGATTTTAGATCAACATACACCGGGAGGGAATCATATGTCCTCACAGCTGCTTGAGATATTGAACGGCGTGAAAACCATGTCCATTGTGGGCATGTGCAAAAATGCGGGAAAAACCACCATGCTCAACTGGATGCTGCACCATGACCGGCTCCGGGGGACCCTAGGGCTGACGTCCATCGGCCGGGACGGCGAGTCCACCGACGTGGTGACGGGCACGGAGAAGCCCGGCATCTTCGTCCGGGAGGGGACGCTGATCGCCACGGCCCGGGATATGCTGCGGCTGGGCGACGTGACCACGGAGATCCTGGAGACCACCGGCATTCCCACGCCTCTGGGCGAGGTGGTGATCCTCCGGGCCCGCAGCGCCGGAAACGTCCAGCTGGCGGGACCGTCCATCACCAGCCAGCTGCGGGAGGTGTCCCGGATGTTTTTTGAGCTGGGGGCGGACAAGTCCATCATCGACGGGGCACTGGGACGGAAATCCCTGGGAGCCCGGGCGGTGGCCGAGGGCGTGGTGCTGTGCACCGGCGCGTCCTATCACATGAGCATGGAAAAGGTGGTGGCGGACACCGCCAACATCTATCGCATCATGAATCTGCCCAAGGCGGCGACCCTGCCGCCGGAGGCGGAGGAGGGCCTGGAAAAGTGCCTGAAGGAGCACGGCGAGGCCCTGGCCCCCGGAGCGCTGACGGACTCCATGGTGGTGCCCCTGCTGCGCAGCGGGGTGCTGCGGGGCGGCCGCCTGGTGGTCAAGGACCCCAGCCGGGTGCTGCTGACGCCGGACACCCTGGATAAGCTCCGGACCCGCCAGGTGCGGCTGGAAACCGCCGAGGCCGCCCGGACCCTATGCGTCACCATCAACCCCGTGTCCGCCTACGGGTGGAAATTCGACAAGGACGAGTTCATGGCCCGGATGAAGGAGGCCGTGGACGTTCCGGTGATCAATGTAAAGGAGGAGCTGGCATGATCCAGATTCGTTTTGAGGAGAGAGAGAAGATCGGCCTGCAATACATCCTGGAGAGCCTGCACGGGTGCAGTCCCTTCGGCCAGGAGCGCATCCGCCGCCTGCGGTACTATACCCCGGACGAGCGGCAGGAGCTGGAGCAGGAGCTGCGCAACGTGGAGCGGGCCGCCGCCCATGCGGAGGAGCTGAAGGACCTGTATGACCAGATCTGCGTGGTGCTGTGCCAGATGAAGGACATCCGGGGCTCCCTGCGCCGGTGCCGGGAGCTGGAGGTGCCGGACCATGTGGAGCTGTTCGAGCTGAAGGGCTATCTCCAGCGGCTGGAGACCCTGCGCCCCTTGTTTGAAAAGCTGCGGGACACGGCGGGCCTGACGGGCCTTGCCTTCCACGATCCGGCGGCGGCCCTGGCCATTCTGGACCCGGAAAACACCCGCAGCCGGGGCTTTTACATTCCCGACGCCGCCACGCCGAAGCTGCGGGAGATCCGCGCCGCCAAGAAGCAGGTGGAGGAGCAGCTGTACCGGGCCCAGACTGACGCGGAGAAGGACGACCTGCGGCAGAAGCGGGTGCGCATCTGCGCCGAGGAGGACAGTGAGGAGATGAAGGTCCGCCGCTCCATGGGCGCGGCTCTGGCCCCCATGGCCGACGACCTGCTGGCCGATGCCGACACCGCCGGACGGCTGGACTTCCTGATCCAGAAGGCTCTGTTTGCCCACCGGTTCGGCGGCGTCCGGCCGGAGCTGACCGACACCGCCCTGGAGCTGACGGATATGATCAATCCGGAGCTGTGCGACCTTTTACGGGAGCAGGGCCGGGCCTTTGTGCCGGTGTCCATCTCCCTGGACCGGGGAGCGGCGGTGATCACCGGCGCCAACATGGGCGGCAAGTCCGTGGCCATGAAAACCGTGGCCCTGAACGTGCTGCTGCTGCAGGCGGGCTTCCTGGTCTGCGCCAGAAGCGCCCGGATGCCCCTGTTCTGGAGCGTGCATATGCTGTTTGACGATCTGCAGTCCATCCAGTCGGGCCTGTCCGGCTTCGGCAGCGAGATCGTCCAGTTCCAGAAGGCCCTGGCGGAGGTGGAGCAGGGCTACTCCCTGTTCCTGCTGGACGAGTTCGCCCGGGGCACCAACCCCGACGAGGGCGCCATCATCGTCCAGGCGGTGACCCGGTATCTCAACGACGTCAACGCCATCTCCCTGCTGACCACCCACTATGACAAGGTGGCCGAGCACGCCCGGGTCCACTATCAGATCATCGGCCTGCGGGATGTGGACCCCGAGCAGATCCGCCGGGAGCTGGCCGCCACCAACGAGGACGGCGTGGCCGTTATCGCCCGGCACATGAACTATGGCCTGTACCGGGTGGAGGGCCGGTCCGACTGCCCCCGGGACGCCCTGAACATCTGCCGGATGCTGTCGCTGAAGCCGGAAATTCTGGAGAAAATCGAACAGAGCTATTGACGCCTTCACAGGGGGGAATGTCCGCCGTATGCGGACATTTCCCCCTGTGCGTTCTGTCGCCCCCGGCGTTTATTCAGGGGAAACGGAGTGCGAAATTTTGTCAGATGTGCAAAAAAGTTATTGTGATTTCTGTCACAAATTCTATTGACAAATTCGAGGCCATCGCGATATAATGAGTGCAACAGAAGTTCATACTACAATCAATAGAGGCGCGGGCGACAGGGTACTGCTTCGCAGGGGACAGACATCCGGTATAACCGGAGCAGGAAGGGGCCGCCCGCCGAAAGGACAATGCCGGTCTGTGACTTTGCCCTTGGGGACGTCTGCGTAAGCGGCGTTACTGTCATGTTATCGTGTTTGTAACATGGAGCGCTATTGGTCAATGACCTTGACCGATAGCGCTCTTTTTATGCCCGAAGGAGCGCCGGAGAGAAGGAAGGCCCGTTTGCAGCACGGCTTCTGTTGAAGGCGATCCCAAAATTCTGAAGGAGGAAAATACTTATGGAAAAGATGACTTCTCTGCTGCGTCTGCGTATGAGCGCCAAGGATGCTCATTACGGCGGAAACCTGGTGGACGGCGCACACATGGTGCACCTGTTCGGCGACGTGGCCACCGAGCTGCTGATCAAGTGCGACGGCGACGAGGGCCTGTTCTGTGCCTATGACAACGTGGAGTTCCTGGCTCCCGTGTACGCCGGCGACTACATCGAGGCTTATGGCGAGATCGAGAAGGTCGGCAACACCTCCCGCACCATGAAGTTCGAGGCCCGCAAGGTCATCGTGTCCCGTCCCGACATCAGCGCTTCCGCTGCCGACGTTCTGGAAGAGCCCATCGTGGTCTGCCGCGCCCACGGCACCTGCGTGACTCCCAAGGACTGCCAGCGCAAGAAGATCGAGAAGTAAGGGAGCGGCAGAAATGGAAAAGCTGATTATCACCGCCGCTATCTGCGGCGCCGAGGTCACCAAGGCGCAGAATCCCGCCGTGCCCTACACCGTGGAGGAGATGGTCCGCGAGGCCAAGTCCGCCTACGAGGCCGGCGCCGCCATTCTGCACATCCATGTCCGCGAGGACGACGGCACCCCCACCCAGGACCGCGAGCGCTTCCGGGTGGTCATGGACGCCATCCGCAAGGAGCTGCCCGACGTCATCATGATCCCCTCCACCGGCGGCGCCACCGGCATGTCCCCCGAGGAGCGTCTGCAGCCCACCGAGCTGTTCCCCGAGATGGCCACGCTGGACTGCGGCACCTGCAACTTCGGCGACGAGGTGTTCGACAACACCATGCCCACCATGCGCGCCTTCGGCAAGCGCATGCTGGAAAACAACATCAAGCCCGAGTACGAGTGCTTCGAGCTGGGCCACATCGACACCATCCTTGGCATGGCCAAGAAGGGTGAGGTGCCTGCCCATCCCATGCAGTTCAACTTCGTTCTGGGCGTCCACGGCTGCACCCCCGCCACCGTGGAGAACCTGGCTTTCTTCGCCAGCAAGATCCCTGCCGGTTCCACCTGGACCGTGTCCGGCGTGGGCCGGGCCGCCTGGACCATGGCGGCCGCTGCCATCGCCATGGGCGGCAACGTCCGCGTTGGCTTCGAGGACAACATCTATCTGGGCAAGGGCCAGAAGGCCGCGTCCAACGGCGAGCTGGTGGCCAAGGTGGTCCGCATCGCCAAGGAGCTGGGCCGCGAGATCGCCAACCCCGCCGAGGCCCGCGAGATCCTGAGCCTCAAGCCCCTGCAGTAACCCGACAAACAATTAAGAGAATTATATTAGGAGGATTTTTACAATGGCTGAACTGAAAGGCAACAAGTACGGTACCCATCGCGTTATCGAGCCCAAGGGCGTTCTGACCCAGGCTGCTTGGAAGGTCGACAACGACATGTCCAAGGTCTATTCCAACGAGATCGTCTGCGACGTCACCTCTCTGAACATCGACTCCGCTTCCTTCACCCAGATCTCCGAGGCCTGCGGCGGCGACGAGAAGAAGATCGGCGAAATGATCCTGGGCATCGTCGCTGAGCGCGGCAAGCAGCAGAATCCCGTCACCGGTTCCGGCGGTATGTTCAAGGGCGTCGTCGCTCACATCGGCGAGGACCTGAAGAACAAGCCCGGCTTCGACCTGAAGGAAGGCGACAAGATCGTCTCCCTGGTGTCCCTGTCCATGACCCCCCTGAGGATCGAGAAGATCCTGGCTATCCACAAGGATATCGACCGCGTGGACATCGTGGGTAAGGCCATCCTGTTCGAGTCCGCCCTGTATGCCAAGATGCCCGAGGATATGTCCGAGCCTCTGGCCCTGGCCGCCCTGGACGTGGCCGGTGCTCCCGCTCAGGCCCGCAAGCTGCCCAAGGAGGGCGACAGCGTTCTGATTCTGGGCGCCAACGGCAAGTCCGGCGTTCTGTGCGGCTGGGAAGCTATGAAGAAGGTCGGCCCCAACGGCAAGGTCGTGGGCGTGGTCCGCAATCCCAAGCAGGTTCCCGGTCTGCTGGAGCTGGGCGTTTACACCGATGTGATCGTGGCCGACTGCACCAAGCCCGTTGAGGTTATGGAGGCTGCTCTGGCTGCCAACGGCGGCAAGGAGTACGATCTGTCCATCTGCTGCGTGAACATTGAGTCCTGCGAGATGTCCGCCATCCTGCCCGTCCACGATGACGGTCTGGTGTACTTCTTCTCCATGGCTACCTCCTTCACCAAGGCTGCCCTGGGCGCCGAGGGTATCGGCAAGGACGTCACCATGATCATCGGCAATGGCTACACCAAGAACCATGCCCAGATCACCCTGGACGTGCTGCGCGAGAACCCCAAGCTGCGCAAGCTGTTCGACGAGAAGTACTGCTAAACGAAGTTACGCGAGTGCAGGGCGGCCGGGTCTCTGGCCTCCCTGCCCTCGCCCTATCCATCTTTTGGAATCCATTTTTATTAAGGAGATACGAATATGAAGACTCGCAATGGTCTGTTCGCCGATGTCCCCGAAAATCTGTGGAATGACTGGCATTGGCAGGTTGCCAACCGCGCCGAGACGGTTGAGGATCTGAAGAAGTACATGAACCTGACCCCCGACGAGGAGGAGGGTGTCCGCAAGACCCTGGGCAAGCTGCGCATGGCCGTGACCCCCTACTATCTGTCCCTGATCGACCTGGACGATCCCTTTGATCCCATCCGCAAGATGGCCATCCCCCGGGCCGAGGAGCTGGAGTATGCCGACTATGAGGACGCCGATCCCCTGCACGAGGATACCGACTCCCCCACCCCCGGCCTGACCCACCGCTATCCTGACCGCGTGCTGCTGCTGATCACCGACCAGTGCTCCATGTACTGCCGTCACTGCACCCGCCGCCGCTTCGCCGGTCAGAACGACTGCGAAGTGCCCATGGCCCAGATCGACAAGTGCATCGACTATGTGGCCGCTCATCCCGAGGTCCGCGACGTCCTGCTGTCCGGCGGTGACTGTCTGATGGTCTCCGATGAGAACCTGGAGTACATCATCAAGCGCCTGCGGGCCATCCCCCACGTGGAGATCGTCCGTCTGGGCTCCCGCACCCCCGTGGTGTGCCCCCAGCGTATCACCCCGGAGCTGTGCGCCATGCTGCGTAAGTATCATCCCATCTGGCTGAACACCCACTTCAACACCCCCAAGGAGTTCACCGATGAGGCCGCCAAGGCCTGCGCCATGCTGGCCGATGCCGGTATCCCCCTGGGCAACCAGTCCGTGCTGCTGGCCGGTGTCAACGACTGCTCCCATGTGATGATGGAGCTGGTCCACGGCCTGGTGAAGATGCGCGTGCGTCCTTACTACATCTATGCCTGCGATCCCTCCCTGGGCCTGAGCCACTTCCGCACCCCCGTGTCCAAGGGCATCGAGATCATGGAAGCCCTGCGCGGCCACACCTCCGGCTACTGCATCCCCACCTTCGTGGTGGACGCCCCCGGCGGCGGCGGCAAGACCCCCGTTATGCCCAACTACCTGATTTCCGAGACCCCCCGCAAGGTCATCCTGCGCAACTTCGAGGGCGTCATCACCTCCTATACTCAGCCTGAGCACTATGTCCAGAACTGCCACTGCGACGTCTGCACCGGCAAGAAGAAGGCGGAGAAGACCGGCGTGGCCTGGGTCGCTGAGGGCACCAAGCAGCGCTATCTGGAGCCCACCAAGCTGCTGCGCAACGAGCGTCACGTGAAGAAATAAGAGGTAAAACTATGGAAAGCAAACTCGGCTTGAACTTAGAGCTGGTCAACCAGGCCCGCCAGTCCGCTGCCCATGTGGCAGAGGACACCCAGCGGTTCATTGACCAGCACACCACGGTCACCGTGGAGCGCGCGGTTTGCCGCCTGCTGGGCATCGACGGCGTCAACGAGATGGACGTCCCCCTGCCCAACGTGGTGGTGGACCACATGATGGCAACGTCCTTCCTGCCTGTGGGCGCGGCGTGGGCCATCGGCAATGCTATGATCGAAACCGGCAAGGATCCCCAGGCCGTGGCTGAGGCCATCGACAAGGGCGAGCTGGACCTGTCCAAGGTTCCCGCCCACTCCGACGAGGAGATCCGCGCCGCCATCACTCCCGTGGTCAACGCCACCGTGGAGCGCATCAACAAGAACGTTGCCAAGCGCAATTCCTATCTGAAGGAATGGGGCGACAAGGAAGGCCCCTACCTGTATATCATCGTGGCCACCGGCAATATCTATGAGGATATTATCCAGGCCAAGGCCGGCGCCAAGCAGGGCGCCGACATCATCGCCGTCATCCGTACCACCGGCCAGTCCCTGCTGGACTATGTGCCTTACGGCGCCACCACCGAGGGCTTCGGCGGCACCTACGCCACCCAGGAGAACTTCCGCCTGATGCGCGCGGCCCTGGACGAGGTGGGCGAGGAGCAGCACCGCTATATCCGCCTGTGCAACTACTGCTCCGGCCTGTGCATGCCCGAGATCGCCGCCATGGGCGCTCTGGAGCGCCTGGACGTGATGCTCAACGACGCTCTGTACGGCATCCTGTTCCGCGACATCAACATGCAGCGCACCATCGTGGACCAGTACTTCTCCCGCGTGATCAACGGCTATGCCGGCGTCATCATCAACACCGGTGAGGACAACTATCTGACCACCGACGACGCCATCACCGCCGCCCACACCGTTCTGGCCTCCCAGTTCCTGAACGAGGCCTTTGCCAAGGACGCCGGTATGCGCGAGGAGCAGATGGGTCTGGGCCACGCCTTCGAAATGGACCCCGCCGTGGAGAACACCTTCCTCTATGAGCTGGCTCAGGCGCAGATGGCCCGCGAGATCTTCCCCAACGCCCCGCTGAAGTATATGCCCCCCACGAAGTTCATGACCGGCAACATCTTCCGCGGTCACATCCAGGATGCCCTGTTCAACATGGTGACCATCCTCACCAACCAGCGGCTGTGCCTGCTGGGCATGATGACCGAGGCCATCCACACCCCGTTCATGTCCGACCGCGCCCTGTCCATCGAGAATGCGCAGTACATCTTCCGCACCATGAAGGACCTGGGCAGCGAGCTGACCTATAAAGAGAACGGCATCATCCGCAACCGTGCCAACGAGGTGCTGACCAAGGCCACCGATCTGCTGAAGGAGATCGAGAAGCTGGGCCTGTTCACCACCATCGAGAAGGGCATCTTCGCCGACGTGAAGCGTCCCAAGGACGGCGGCAAGGGCCTGGCCGGCGTGGTTGTGAAGGACGACAAATACTTCAATCCCTTTATTGAAGTCATGAAAGGGAAGGTGGCAGCAGAATGAGCAGCGGACTGTATAATACCCACAAGATCGATTTCGATACCACGCTGGACCTGACCCGTCTGAAGCCCTACGGCGACACCATGAACGACGGCAAGGTGCAGACCAGCTTCACTCTGCCCGTCAAGGACGATGAGCGGGGCGAAGAAGCTGCCCGCCAGATCGCCAAGAAGATGGGCCTGGAAGAGCCCAATGTGGCCTATCACGCCGCCCTGGACAAGGAGTTCACCTTCTATGTGGTCTACGGCAGCTGCGTCCACTCCGTGAACTATGAGGACATCCACGTCATCACCGTGGAGTCCGATGTCATGAGCATGGAGGACACCAACGACTATATCCGCGAGCACATCGGCCGGAAGGTCGTTATGGTGGGCGCTTCCACCGGCACCGACGCCCACACCGTGGGCATCGACGCCATCATGAACCGCAAGGGCTTCGCCGGTCACTACGGCCTAGAGCGCTACGAGATGATCGAGGCCTACAACCTGGGTTCCCAGGTGCCCAATGAGGAGTTCATCAAGAAGGCCCTGGAGCTGCACGCCGACGTGCTGCTGGTGTCCCAGACGGTGACCCAGAAGGACGTGCACATCCAGAACCTCACCAACCTCATCGAGCTGCTGGAGGCCGAGGGCCTGCGCGACAAGTTCGTTGTCTGCTGCGGCGGTCCCCGTATCACCCACGAGCTGGCCAAGGAGCTGGGCTACGACGCCGGCTTCGGCGCCGGTAAGTATGCCGATGACGTGGCTTCCTTCGCCGTGACCGAGATGGTCAAGCGGGGCATGAAGTAAAATAACCCATCACGCCAGACGGTCACTTTTTCCGGTGGCCGTCTGGTCGTGTTGCCAAACAGACAATTCGCCTCATATCGGACACTGCCCAAGTTTTTTGACGGCGAACCTGTCTGCTTGTGAAAAAATCGACCAATCATCTCTTGTATTTTCCACACAGAAGTGTTATGATTACAGGTGAGAAAATAGAAGGGATTCTATTTTTTGGGAGAACGACAAATAACAAGGAGGAACTGAAATGGCAAAGAAACCTGTTATCACTGCCAAAGAGGCAGCGGCTATGATCCCCAATGGCGCCACCATTATGTGCGGCGGCTTCCTGGCCTGCGGCCAGGCCAGAGCGATCGTCAAGGAGCTGGTGGCTCTGGGCACCAAGGACCTGACCCTGATCGCCAACGATATGGGCCGTGCAGTGGGCCCCAAGGGTGAGGAGTTCTTCGGCATCGCCGAGCTGATCCACAATCACCAGGTCAAGCGTGTCATCGCCACCCACGTCGGCATGACTCCCGAAGTCGGCCAGCAGAACACCGAGGGCACCCTGGAAGTGAACCTGCTGCCCCAGGGCACCCTGGCCGAGTGCGTCCGCGCCGGCGGCGCCGGCCTTGGCGGTGTGCTGACCCCCGTGGGCATCGACACCCTGGTGGAGGAGAGCCCCTTCTGCCTGGGCCGCAGAACCATCGAAGGCAAGGATTACCTGCTGATGAAGCCCATCCACGCTGACTTCGCCCTGCTGGGCACCTATAAGTGCGACGAGTTCGGCAACTGCTGGTACAAGGGCACCATGCGCAACTTCAACGTTGTCATGGCCACCGCCGCCGACACCGTCATCGCCGAGACCGAGTATCTGGTTCCCGTGGGCGAGATCGAGCCCGAGAACATCCACACCTATGGTATGTGTGTTGACTACATCGTGGAAGGAGAAAGAAAGTAATGGAAAAGAGCGAGATCAAAGGCTTTATCGCCAAGCGCTGCGCCAAAGAGCTGAAGAACGGCGACGTTGTGAACCTGGGCATCGGCCTGCCCACCCTGATCCCCAACTATCTGCCCAAGGACGTGGAGCTGATCATCCACGCTGAGCTGGGTATCGTCTCCGCCGGCAAGTCCCCCAAGGAAGGCGACGACAATTACGATCCTTACCACGTGGTGGATGCCGGTGGTTCTCCCTCCTCCGTGGCTTTCGGCGGCGGCTTCATCGACTCCGCCTCCAACTTCGGCCTGATCCGCGGCGGCCATGTGGACGCCTGCTTCCTGGGCGCTCTGGAGGTCGACGCTGAGGGCAACCTGGCCAACTGGATCATCCCCGGCAAGAAGATGCCCGGCATGGGCGGCGCTATGGACCTGTGCGTCGGCGCCCGCAAGTGCATCGTCTGCATGGAGCACACCGCCAAGGGCAACCCCAAGATCTTTGAGAAGTGCCGCCTGCCCCTGACCGCTTCCCACTGCGTCAACAAGATCATCACCGAGATGTGCGTGCTGGAAGTCACCGAGAACGGCCTGGTCATGACCGAGATCAACCCCGAGTTCACCGTCGAGCAGGTGAAGGCCGCCACCGCTGCCCCCATCACTGTCGCCGAGAACCTGAAGTCCATGATCGACTGATTGATAGAATCCCTGCAAACAGAGGGGCTGCCGGAAGGCAGCCCCTTTTGCCGTTTATTTCAGACCTGTCAAAAAAGCCTTTTTTGACAAGCTGAACCGGACTCCGGCAGACGCCGGAGTCCGGTTTTTTATACCCCGGCGTACCGGGAAAGGAACTGGCGGGTGCGCTCCATCCGGGGATGGTTGATCACCTGCCGGGGGTCCCCCTGCTCCACGATGATGCCGCCGTCCATGAAGATCAGCCGGTCCGCCACATCCCGGGCGAAGGCCATCTCGTGGGTCACCACGATCATGGTGGTGCGGCGGTCGGCCAGCTGGCGGATGACCCGCAGCACCTCGCCGGTAAGCTCCGGGTCCAGGGCGGAGGTGGGCTCATCGAAGCACAGCACGTCCGGCTCCATGCACAAAGCCCGGGCGATGGCCACCCGCTGCTTCTGGCCGCCGGAGAGCTGGTGGGGATAGTGCCCCGCCCGGTCGGACAGGCCCATCTGCTCCAGCAGAGCCAGCCCCCGGTCCCGGATGTCCGCCTCCGATTCGCCGGGTGCCTTGACCAGACGCCTGGCCAGGGTTACATTTTCCAGGGCGGTGTATTGTGGAAACAGGTTGAAATCCTGGAACACCAGACCGAAATGCAGGCGCTTTTCCCGCAGCTCCCGCTCCCGCACCGGAGGGCGGGACCCGTCCAGCAGGGTCTGGTCCCGCAGGGAGATCACCCCGGCGTCCGGCCGCTCCAGAAAATTCAGACACCGCAGCAGGGTGGTTTTCCCGCTGCCGGAGGAGCCGATGACGGACAGCGTCTCCCCTTCCGGCAGGTCGAAGCTCACATCCCGCAGCACCCGGGTGCTGCCGAAGGATTTTTCCAGGTGTGCAACGCTCAGATAAGACATATGCTCCCCCCTTTCAGCAGAAATAGCTCAGACGGCGCTCCAGATACCGGAACAGCAGCGTCAGAAGCCCCACAAACAGCAGATAGTATACCCCGGTATAGAACAGGGGCCAGGTGATCCCGGCGGACTTCACATAGTCCTCACCGGCCTTGGTCAGCTCCACAATGGCGATGATCCGGGCCAGGGACGTGTCCTTCACCAGGGTGATGATCTCGTTGGACATGGGAGGCAGGATCCGCTTCACCACCTGAAGCAGGGTGATTTTGAAGAAGATCTGGCGGCGGGTGAGGCCCAGCACCTGACCGGCCTCCCACTGACCCGCCGGGACGGCCTGGATGCCGCCCCGGTAGATCACCGAGAAATAGCAGGCGTAGTTCAGCACAAAGGCCACGGTGCACGCCAGCATCCGGTTGCTGCCCCAGATGTTGTGACCGAACCACAGGCCGGGGCCGTAGAAAATGATGATCAGCTGCAGCACCAGGGGCGTGCCCCGGATCACCCACACCAGGGCGTCGAACAACGCCCGCACCGGGCGGCACCGGCTCATGGAGCCCAGGGCCACCAGCAGGCCCAGGGGCAGGGAGAACACCAACGTCAGCCCGAACAGGACGGCGGCCTGGCGCAGCCCCTGCAGCAGGGAAAGGGTAACGGTCCAGAACATGGCCTTATGCGGCGGGGACCACGATGACCTGGGCGTTGCGGCAATAGGCGGGGGTGCAGGTCATGGCGTTCTGCACGCCGTCGGTGAGGGTCATGCCGTTCCACACCACGTCGATGGCCTTGCTGTTCAGCTCATTGACCTTCTGGCCCCACTCGATGATGACGAACTCCACGTCCACCCCCAGGCGCTGGGCCACCAGCCGGGCCAGCTCCGCGTCAAAGCCGGTCCACTGGCCGTTGTCGTCCTTATAGTCCATGGGGGCAAACTCCGTGATGCCCACCACCAGGGTGCCCTTGCCTTGGATATAGGCCACGTCGCCGCCGGCGTCCTCGGTATAGCCGGTCTGGGGCATCTCCGCCAGCAGGTCCTCCCGGATGCCGAACTGCTGGGCCAGGGTCTGGGTGGTGCCGTCCTGATAGGCCTCGGCCAGAACGGAGGTGATGAAGTCGGCCAGGTCAGAGCCCTGGCGGCAGCCGATGCCGTACTCCTCCTGGGTGAGGCTGTCGGTATAGGTCAGGTCGGGATAGCTGGTGTCGGGCCCGATCATGGCCCCGGCCATCAGCAGGTCGATGACGGCGGCGTCGGAGGTCCCGGCGGCTACCTCCATCAGGGCGGCTGCCTGATCCTGGACGCTGTTGACGGTCCAGCCCTTTTCCTTGGCCACCTCCTCGCCGGCGGACCCGGCCTCCACGGCGTAGACCAGGGTTTTCTCGTCGGCACCGGTGTTGGTGTTCTTCGGGCCGCAGGCGGCCATGGCGGTGGTCATAGCCAGCAGCAGGAGCAGGCACAGCCCGCGGCGGATGGTATTTTTCATGATTTCCTCCATTCCCCGGCCCCTACCGCCGGGTAATTTAGTATGCTAATACACTACCACACTACCGAGATAAAGTAAAGATGGGAAAAGCCACAAATTTGTCCGGCGGCGGCTGGGTAATTTGCACGAACGACACAAAATGGCAAAAAGTGCGCGTGACACGGACAAATGTGCAAAGCCAAGACGGCTCTTATTTCGGTCATTGCGAGACCAGTCCGCAGACTGGTCGCGGCAATCCGTTCTGAGTTGTGAAGGACTGGTATCCACTTGAACACACAGAGGACGGATTCCCACGTCGGCCCGTCAAGCGGGCCTCCTCGGAATGACAGACCAGCGGTATTTGGCAGATTGACAGCGATTGAGGGGGACGGCAGCGGGGCATGCTAAAGGGGAGAGGAGGCGCGCATGGACATTTTTGACGGATTGACCGCCCTGGGCGGACTGTGCCTGTTTCTGTTCGGCATGCAGATCATGGCGGAGGCGCTGCAGCGCCGGGCCGGGGGACGGCTGGAGGGCCTGCTGCGGCGGATGACCCGCAGCCGCTGGGCGGGGTTCTTCACGGGCCTGGCGGTGACGGCGGCGGTGCAGAGCTCATCGGCGGCCATGGTGATGGTGGTGGGCTTCGTGAACTCCGGTATGCTGACCCTCCGCCAGGCGGTGGGGGTCATCATGGGCACCAACGTGGGTACCACGGTGACGCCCTGGCTGCTGAGCCTGGGAGGGCTGGAGGGCGGCGGCGTCCTGGGGCGGCTGCTGCGCCCGGCGGGCTTTGTGCCGCTGCTGAGTCTGTGGGGCATTGCGGCGTATCTGGCCGGAAAGGGCAGCCGCCGGGACACCGGCCAGGCCCTGCTGGGCTTTGCCGTTCTGATGCAGGGCATGGAGATCATGACCGCCGCCGTGTCGGGCCTGGCCCGGGCGGAGGGCTTCCGGCAGCTGTTCACGGCCTTCGGCAGCCCTCTGCTGGGGGTGCTGGCCGGGGCGGTGCTGACGGCGGTGATCCAGTCCAGCTCCGCCTCGGTGGGGATATTGCAGGCCCTGGCCGCCAGCGGACAGGTGACGGTGGGGGCCGCCATCCCCATCGTCATGGGCCAGAACATCGGCACCTGCGTCACGGCGATGCTGTCCTCCGTGGGGGCCAGCCGCAGCGCCCGGCGGGCGGCTCTGGTGCATCTGCTGTTCAATCTTACCGGGGCCGGGGTGTGGCTGGCGGTGTTCTGGCTGGTGAAGGTACTGGCGGCTCCGGCCATTCTGGACCGGGCCGTGACCCTGCCGGGGGTGGCCGCTATCCACACGGCTTTCAATCTGCTGTGTACGGCGGCGCTGTTTCCGGCGGCGGGCCTGCTGGAGCGGGCGGTGCTGCGGCTGCTGCCCGGAGAGGAGACGCCCTCTGCGGAGCCGGATCCCCGTCTGCTGGCGGCTCCGGCGGCGGCCCTGGAAAGGTGCCGGGAGCTGACCCTGGAAATGGCGGACCTGGCCCGGGACAACCTGCGCCGGGGGATTCAGGCCCTGACGGAGGTGCACCCCGACTCAGCCCGGGAGCTGCGGCGGCAGGAGGAGCGCATCGACGGCCTGGAGGACGCCCTGGGCACGTTTCTGGTGCGGCTGGGCGGACGGACCCTGACCCGCCGGGACAGCGCCCGGGCGGCGGAGCTGCTGATGCTCATGGGCGACCTGGAGCGGCTGGGGGATCACGCCATGAACCTGCTGGAAAGCGGGGAGGAGCTGCGGGACCGGAAAATAGAGCTGCCGCCGGAGGACCGGCGGCAGCTTCGGGTGCTGACGGAGGCGGTGGAGGAGATCGCGGACCTGGCGTTGGCGGCCTTCCGCCGGGAGGACGCCGCCGCCCTGGGGCAGGTGGAGGCCCTGGAGCAGGTCATCGACGGCCTGCGGCAGCGGCTGCGGGCCAGGCGCATCCGGGAAACGCAGCCGGGGGAGGGGGCCATGGAGCTGAGCTTCGTGTGGTCGGACGTGCTGACAGACCTGGAGCGGGCGGCGGACCACTGCTGCAACATCATGGAGTGCGTGGCGGACCTGTCCGCCGGGAACCGGAATCTCCATGCCGCCCAGCTGGCGGTCCGGCAGCGGGACCCGGCCTTCGACAGCCGGGTCCGGGCCTATGAGCAGAAGTATCGAATATAAAAAGCCTGTGTATTCGGTGCAATTGAACCGAATACACAGGCTTTTTTTATCCGTTCAGCAGGGCCAGCTGGTAAAAGGCCACGGCGCTGGCGGCAGCCACGTTCAGGGAATCCACCCCGTGGGACATAGGAATTTTCACGGTGTAGTCGCAGGCGGCGATGGTGGAGGAGGCCAGGCCGTCCCCCTCGGTGCCCAGCACCATGGCCAGCTTCGGCTCCGCCAGCAGGCGGGGATCGTTCAGGGCCAGGGAGTCGTCCCGCAGGGCCAGGGCCACGGTTTTGAAGCCCAGCTCATGCAGCAGCTCCGGCCAGCGCTCCCCCTCCGGCAGATACGTCCAGGGCACCAGGAACACGTTGCCCATGCTGACCCGGGCCGCCCGGCGGTACAGGGGGTCGCTGCCGGCGGCGGTCAGCAGCACCGCGTCCACGTTCAGAGCGGCGGCGGAACGGAAAATGGCCCCGATGTTGGTGGGATTCATGATGTTTTCCAGCACGGCAATGCGCCGGGCATTGGCGCAGACCTCTGCCACGGAGGGGAGCCGGGGCCGCCGCATGGCGCACAGCATCCCCCGGGTCAGGTGGAAACCCGTCAGCTGGGTCAGCACCGGCAGGTCCGCTGCGTATACCGGGATATCCTCCGGGCAGCGGGCCAGCACCTCCGCGCCTTTTCCCTCAATGTGCTTGCGCTCCATCAGGAAGGACACCGGCGTGCACCCGGCGTCCAGAGCCCGGCCGATGACCAGGGGACTCTCCGCCACAAACAGGGCGTTCTCCGGGTCCGCCCGGTTCACCAGCTGGTTTTCCGTCAGCCGGGCGTAGATATCCAGCTCCGGGGCGGAAAAATCGGTGATTTCGATGATATGGGCCATGTTACTTGGCTTCTCTTGCCCGGCGGGCGGCTTCCTCCCGCTGGCGGCAGATGTCGGCCCAGCTGGGGATCTTCTTCAGCTCCTCGGTCAGGTCCGCCAGGGCGGCGGGAATGTCGATGTTCTGGGGACAGACCCGGGCGCACTGGCCGCAGCCCACGCAGGCGGCGGGGCGCTTGTCCTCCGGCAAAGCCTCCACCCGCATACCGATGTTGAAGTTGGGGGAGAACTTGGCCTCGTTATACAGCTTCAGCAGCATGGGAATGTCCAGGCCCATGGGGCAGCCGTCGCAGCAGTAGCGGCAGGCGGTGCAGGGCACGGCGCCGTACATGCCCTTGGCGATGTCCAGCAGGACCTTCTCCTCCTGGTCCGTCAGGGGGCGGCGTTCTTCAAAGGTGCGGACGTTGTCCTCCATCTGGGCGGGGGTGGTCATGCCGCTGAGGATCATCTGGACTCCCTCCACCCCCTGGAGGAAGCGGAAGGCCCAGGCAGCGGTGGACTCCTCCGGCCGCAGGGCGTGGAGCTCGGACTCCGCCTCCGGCGTCAGGGAGGCCAGGCGGCCGCCCCGGACAGGCTCCATGACCCAGATAGGGATGCTGTACCGGCGCAGCAGCTCGCACTTGGCCTTGGCGTCCTGCATGGTCCAGTCCAGATAGTTCAGCTGGATCTGACAGAACTCCATGTCCTTGCCGTAGCGGGACAGGAAGCTCCCCAGCAGCTCCACGCCGCCGTGGGAGGAGAAGCCCAGGTGACGGATGCGGCCGTTCTTCTTCTGCTCCAGGAAATAGTCGATGATGCCCCAGCGGGGATCGGTATAGGTCTCAATAGACTTTTCATACACGTTGTGCAGCAGGTAGAAGTCGAAATACTCCACGCCGCACTTCTGGAGCTGCTCCTCAAAAATGGCGGCGGGGTCGTAGCTGTCGCTGATCTGGTGGCCGGGGTATTTGGTGGCCAGATAGAAGCTCTGGCGGTCATAGTCCTTCAGCACCCGGCCCATGACCCGCTCGGACATGCCGCCGTGGTAGGGATAGGCGGTGTCGAAATAGTTGACGCCGTGGTCCATGGCATAGCGGACCATGTCCGCCGTGGTTTTTTCGTCGATGTCCGCCGGGGTGCCGCCGGGAACCAGCGGCAGACGCATGGTGCCGAAGCCCAGCAGGGACAGCTTTTCGCCGTGAAAGTCGGTGTAGATCATGTAAGGTTCCTCCTTGGTTGGGATGTTTCCCCCATTATAGCACGGAGGGAAAGGACCCTGCAAGGCGGATTTTCACCCCGGGGGGCGGTCTATAGGAAAAATTCCTCCGGCTCCGCCGGCCGCATGATGGACACCTCATAGGCGGTGCGCTCCTGGCCCACGCCGTCCACGGTTTTTGTATAGCCCCGGCTCTGGACCCGGCCCTCCACCGTCAGCCGGGAGCCCACCGGCAGGATGGCCGTCTGCTGGGCGATGGCGCCCCAGGCAATGCAAGGCAGATAGTCCGCCCGCCCGTACCGGCGGTTCACCGCCAGGATCAGGTCGCAGATCTCCCGGCCCAGAGGCGTCCGGCGCAGGGTGGGAGTTTTGCACAGAATGCCGGAGAGCTGAATCTGGTTAAAGGGGGCCGCGCCGCCGGGGACCAGCTCCCGGACGAACACGGAGATCACCAGCCGGGGACCCTGGCCGCTGCGGTTGTTGAAGGAGCGCAGCTGGCCGGTAAGGGTCAGCACGTCCCCGGTATGTACGGGGTGGGCCTCCAGCAGCGGCCGGGGCAAAATCACCGGCAGCCGGTCCTCCTGGCCGGAAAGCCGCTCCACCGACAGGGGAAAGCGGTAAAAGCTCTCGCCGTGGTTTATGTGGGACAGCTCCGGCTCCCCGGCGGCCCGCCCGCACAGGCGCACGCGGTTGAAGTTGTTGTCCATAGTCATCCTCCTCGTTTGTTGAAGCTGGTCCAGCTTATGCCGGAGCGCCTGGAAATAGACCCTTTTCAAACCGGGAAAAGTATGCGATAATAGCGGGGAAAAGGAGGAATTGCCCATGCGATACAAGGGAAAGGTCTATCGGCCCCCCAGCGAGGCCTACAGCCTGATCGTGCAGGTGACCTATGGGTGCAGCCACAACCGCTGCGCCTTCTGCGATATGTATGACGACAAGCACTTTGCCCTGCGGCCCATGGAGGAGATCCGGGAGGACTTCCGCCTGGCCCGGCAGGTATACCGCCGGGTGGAGCGGGTGTTTCTGGCCGACGGCGACGCCCTGATGCGGAAAACCGATGAGCTGCTGGAAATTCTGGCCATGGTGTACAGCCTGTTTCCCGAGTGCCAGCGGGTCACCTGCTACGCCTCGCCCCGGAGTCTCCAGGTGAAAACCGATGACGAGCTGCGTCAGCTGCGGGAAAACGGACTGAAAATGGTGTATATGGGCCTGGAATCCGGGTGCGACGCGGTGCTGGAGCGGATGTGCAAGGGCCACACCGCCGCGGCCATTGTGGCGGCGGGGCAGAAGGCCCGGCAGGCGGGCCTGGCCCTGTCGGTGACGGCCATTTCCGGGCTTGGCAGCCGGGAGCTGCTGCGGGACCACGCCGTGGACACCGCCCGGGCCCTCAGCGCCATGAAGCCGGAATATATCGGCCTGCTGACGCTGATGGTGGAGCCGGGAACGCCGCTGGAGCAGTGGGTCCGGGAGGGCAGCTTCCGGGTGCTGGGCCCGGCGGAGATTCTGCAGGAGACGGCCCTGCTGCTGGACCACATCGACAGCGAGGGCAGCGTATTCCGGATGAACCACGCTTCCAACTACCTGACCCTGAAGGGGACCCTGAACCGGGACCTGCCCGCCCTGCGGCAGCAGGTGCAGGAGGGCCTCATGGGTCACGGCCTGCGGCCGGAGAGCTGGCGGGCCCTGTAAAAAACGAACGCGCCCCCTGTATCCCGTGGGATACAGGGGGCGCGGGCAGCTTGTCAAAAAAGGACAAAGACCTTTTTTGACAAAAGGTTTGCAGTCTGCCGCGCGCATAATTTGTTCGCTGGAAGCGAACAAATTCCACACTTGCAGACTGAGAAGT